>WOR8_10001978_pt1 | contig 25973 bp, 22 predicted proteins | sample DeeMarSeWOR38_10_FD_19890 | JGI IMG/M metagenome (IMG submission 19890) | reverse complement strand
ACCTCTCGTAGACATCGATCATCTGGCGCAGCACGGGGACCTTGGAGTCGATCACGTCGTCGGAGAGGATGACCGCAAACGGCTCCTCCCCGACGAGATCCATGGTGCGAAGGACGGCGTGTCCCAGGCCGAGGGGCATGTTTTGCCTCACATAGAAGAAGTCGCCCATGTCGGTGATCGCCTGCACCGCTGCAAGCTGTACGACGTCCCCCTTTTCCCGGAGGAGGGCCTCCAGCTCGTACGCCACGTCGAAGTGGTCCTCGATCGCGTACTTCCCCCGTCCGGTCACGATGATCATGTCCCGCACGCCGGCCGCGCGCGCCTCCTCCACGCCGTGCTGGATGAGCGGCTTGTCCACGAGAGGGAGCATCTCCTTGGGAGACGCTTTCGTCGCCGGGAGAAATCTCGTCCCGAACCCCGCCGCCGGAAATACCGCCTTTCGAATCATTCCGCTCTCTCCTTCCTCTCTTCTTCCCGGGCCTTCCGGAAGCGCCGGAAAAACTCCGCCACGCCGGACCGTTCCCGGATCCACGGCATCACGGGCAGGTTCTCCCGGAAGATCCCCCCGTATCCTCTCGTGAACACCCTGCGGTCCAGCAGGGCGATCACCCCGAAATCGTCGCCCCTGCGCAACAGACGCCCGATCCCCTGCCGCAGCGCCAGGACCGCCTCGGGAACCTGGTAGTCGGCGAAGGGATCCCCGCCCCTGTCCCGGATCGCGTGGATGCGGGATGTCACCACCGGGTCGGTCGGCGGGGCGAAGGGAAGCTTGTCGATCACCACGCACCGAAGCGCTTCCCCGGGAACGTCGATCCCTTCCCAGAACGTCCCGGTACCGATCAGGACGGCGTCGGCATCCTCCCGGAACGCCCGGAGCAGGTGCGACCGCGGTGCCTCTCCCTGAACGAGCAGCGGATGCGGAAGAGCCTGTCTCAACACCACCACGATCGCGTTAAGCGTCCGGTAACTCGTGCAGAGAATGAGCGCGCCGCCGCCGGACAGACCCAGGATCTCCGCGATTTCCCCGGCAGCGGAGGCGGCAAACGCGTCATCGCCCGGGTCGGGAAGGCCGGCAGGTACGTACACCAGCGCTTTTCCGGCATAGTCGAATTCATTATCCACGATCAGTTCCCCGGCATCAACCTCGGCAAGACCGACACGTTCCCGGAAATAGGAAAGTGTCCCGGAAACCGAGAGGGTCGCAGACGTCAGGAGGGCGGGAAAACCGCCGCTCCACAGTCCGTCGGCGAGGAGCGTCGAGATCTCGACGGGAGTCTTCTGGAACGCCACGGCCTTCCCCCTGCGCTCTCCCCACACCACGGCGGTCGCCGGGTCCGCCCCGTGAAGCGATGCGAAGTCCTCCGTGAAGGAGTCGACCCTTCGCAGGAGAGATTCGGCCTCCCCCGCCGCATCCCCGCCCGGGGACAGGGCCGCAGGCGTTGCGGAGACGGCACGGGACAACTCCTCCCCGGTCCGCTGGAGGTCCGCGGCAAGCCGGTCGAAGGTCCGGTCCGTGCCGGGCCGGGGAAGAAAGAACCTTCCCTCGCCGCTCCCCACCGATCGGTACAGCGCATCCGCGGCCCTCCGGAACTCCTCGGCGGCGGGGGGGACGGGATGCCAGGCCTTTTCGTCCCGGGCGGCGGCGCGTAAAAGATCCCGGAACAGTTCCTGCGCCCGTGCGTGCGAGACGGACACCCCGAAAAAGGTGGAGGCGGTCTCCTCGATGCCGTGGGCCTCGTCGAAGATGACGGCATCGGCGGCGGGGAGAACGTCCCCTCCCCGGTCCCATCCCCCTCTTCCGCCCTTGGCGGGGAACCCCTCCCTCTTCCAGCGGATCGCCAGGTCGGCAAAGTAGAGGTGATGGTTCACCACCACCAGATCCGCCGACTGCCCGCGGCGCCGGATTTCCGCGAGAAAGCACCGCTCGGTCTCCTGGCAGGACGAGGCGTCGCAGGTCTCGCTCCGGGCGTTGACCTCCGACCATGCGTGGAAATCGTCGGGGACGCCCGGGCACTCGGAGATGTCTCCGGTCCGTGTCGTTTCGGCGAACCGGCACATCTTCTCGAAAAACCCCGCCTCCCGGGAGTACTCGAAGAGCGGCTCGGCGACGAAGCGTTTCCACCGGCGAAGGCAGAGATAGTTCCCCCGGCCCTTCACCACGACGCAGGAAAAAGGAGCCTGCAGCGCCTTCCGGACGAGGGGGATGTCATTTTCGACGATCTGCTGCTGCAGCGTCTTCGTCCCCGTCGAAACGATCGTCTTCCGCCCCGACAGGACGGACGGGATCAGATAGGCGAGGGTTTTCCCGCTGCCCGTCCCCGCTTCCGCCACCAGGATCTCCCCGCGGGCCAGTGCCGCAGCCCATGCGGCGGCCAGCCGCAACTGGCCGGGCCTGGGCTCGAACCCGGCAAGCGAACTCGCCAGCGCTCCGCCTGCCGCGAACGCCTCCCTCACCTCCTCTTCGAACGGGAACGGCATGGGGGAAGAACGCTACGGATCCGGGACCGGCACAAAGGTCCCGAGCTCCACGCGAAGGAGGGAGACCTTCCTCCGCATCCCCCCCTCGGGCCCGAACTGGAACATACCGGTCACACCCCGGAACGTCCCGAGCAGTGGGATTCTCTCGCGGGCCAGCTCCCCCGCCGTGCGGGAATCCTTCTCCCCGAGGCGATACGACTCCGCCAGGAGAAGGGCCGCATCGTACCCCGTCGCCTCGAAGCGCGAAGGGGTGCCCTCCAGGGCATCCCGGTACTCCTTTCGGAAATTCTCGCCCAGGAATCCGGGGAACGATCCGGAGTAGTCCACGGAAAAGACGGACCCGTCCACCGCGTCCCCGGCCTTTCGCACGAGCTGGTCGTCGTTCCACCCCGAAAATCCGGCGAGGGGGAGGTACACGTTGTAGAACCGGAGCTGGGAGGCAAGCAGAAACGCCCTCTCCCACCGGTCCGCGATCACGATCGCTTCCTGCCGCAGCTTCACCGCATCTCCCTTCATGCTGGAAGAAGGGCTGGAGAAGGCGGCGCTTCCTACCGCCTGCCGGATCGTGTCCTTGAAATCGGTGGAGTCCGGGCTGTAGGAAACCCTCCTGCTCACCCGGACGCCCGCCTCCGGGGCGGTCGCGTCCACTGCGTCCGCGAACCCGCGGCCGTAGCCGTTCTCCGGAAAGAAGAGAATCAGGTCGTCCTTTCCGGACCGGGCCAGGTGGGACAGGACCGAAAGGGCCTCCTGCCGGGGGGAAAGCCCGAACCGGTAGAGAAACGGCAACTCCGGAATGCGCTTCTGCCCCAGATACAGGACGGGGGGAGATTCCGGGGCAAATGCGGCGCTCACGGATTGCCCCTCCTCTCCCGTCAGCGGGCCGATGAACCCGACCACGGAAGGATCACGGGACGCCTCCTGGAATGCAGCGCGAGCCCTCTCGGGGATCCCCCCGGTATCCGTCCAGATCAGCACCGGCGAGAGGCCCTCCGCCCCCTGGTCGCGCTGCTGGCGAAGCGCCACCTCCGCACCGGAGAGCACGGCGAACCCGATTTCCGCGTACCTCCCGCTCAAGGGGAGAAGCCCCACGATCTTCGGGCGGTAGAAGAGGATCCTTTCCAGCCAGGACCGTTCCAGGGCCGCCAGCTCTCCCGACTCCCCCCCGCCACGGGACGCCCTTTCCAGGGCAAATGCCCCCATACCGTTAAATCCCTTCCGGACGGCCACCTCTGCGAGATGCAGATAGAGAATGTTCCGTAACTCGGGATCCTCCTCCGCTTCGGCGGCTTCCCGGAGGGGAGAGATGCTCGTCAGCCCGTCGATCAGGGTGTCCCGTTCCCTCCTAAGCCTCAAAGCGGTAACCGGGGCGTCCTCGGGGACAGCGGCGATCGCCTGCCGGTACTCGGACAGCGCAAGCGAGATCTTCCCGGCCTGGCCGTCGACACGGGCCATCTCCGAGAGGAGATCCGACGGCTCCGCATGGATGTATTCCTCATGGAGGAGGTACGCCGCGATCTGGCGGGCCTCCGGCCCCGGTCCGATCTTCCGGTAGACCCGGAACTTGATATCCATCGAATAGAGGGAGAGGAACCGGCATCGGGTCAGCAGAACCGCCTTGTCCGCCGCGTCGAGCGACTGCTCGTACTCCTGCCTCGCCAGCAGAAGTTCGGCGACCCTCATCCAGACGAACCCCTTTCGCTCGTCGTCGGAAAAGTTGTACGCGAGGTCGAGGAACAGGGGAAGGGCACGGGAGGGGTCTCCGGACTGGAACGCCGTCTCGGCCCGCCACAGGGAAAGAAGGGGAACGGGGGTCCTCCCGGCCCCTTCATGCGCTACCGTCGTCCCGTCGAGCCGTTCGACCGGCTCGGTCTCCGAAAATGGTCCAAGGAGAGGCGGCGGCGCCTCGCCGTGCGCAGGGGCGGCAAGAAGAACCGCGAGGAGGACGACGAACGCCTTCGCCCTGCGTCTTCCCGAAGCCGGGCCGACCGCGACGGCAGGATCCGCCCCCTTGCCCGACCCGGCGCGGCTTCCTTTCAACCGAAGATCTCCTTGACCCTCTCGAAAAAGCTCCGCGAGGCGGGCCCGGGCGACTCCTCCGCGATCTGCTGGAACTCGGTCAGAAGCTCCTTTTGCCGTTTCGTCAGCCGCTTCGGCACGTCGATCACGACGCGCACCACGAGATTCCCCCTCCGGCTGGAATGGATGACCGTGACACCCTCTCCCCGGAGGACGAACTCGCGGCCGGACGTCGTTCCCGGAGGGACGGAGAGGTTCTTTTTCCCCCCCAGGGTGGGGACCTCGATCTCGCCGCCGAGGGCCGCCTGCGAGAAGGTGATCGGCACCTCGCAGAGCAGATCCTGCCCGTTTCGCGCAAAGAAGGGATGCTCCTGCACGGAGATCACGACGTAGAGGTCCCCGGCGGGTCCGCCGCCCCGTCCTGCCTCCCCCTCTCCCCGGAGCTTCAGGCGGGTCTCGTTGTCCACCCCCGGGGGAACCTTGATCTTGAGCGGCCTCTTTTCCCGGACGGTCCCGCTCCCGGCGCACTCCGGACAATGTTCCTTGATCACCTCTCCGGTGCCGCGGCAGCGCCCGCACGTCCGGGAGAGCGAGAAAAACCCCTGCTGGACGGTCACCTGTCCCCGCCCGTTGCACGCCGCGCACCTCTCCGGGCGGGTCCCCTTCTTCGCCCCCGTTCCCGCACACTCCCTGCAGGATCCCGACCGGGGGACCACGATCTCCTTCTCGGCCCCGAACACCGCCTCCTCGAACGTGATGGTGAGGTTGTACCGCAGGTCCGCCCCCCGGCGGGACCGATCGCGGACCCCGCCGAATACGGATCCGAACCCGAAGAAATCGTTCAGGATATCCTCCACGCCACCGAATCCGAACCCCCCGAACCCCTCGAACCCCTGCCCGGCCGGGGCCGCGTGACCATACAGGTCGTACTGCTGCCGCCTCTGCGGGTCGGACAGGACGGAATACGCCTCATTGACCTCCTTCTTCCGGTAGGCCTTTTTCAGGTCCTCGAGGGAGCAGCTCCTCTCCACGCCGAGCACTTCGTAGTAATCACGCCTCGCCATCTGCGCTCCCCTGATCGAAATGCTCCGGTGGCCCCGCCTCCGGCGCCCCCTGCACAACCGTCACCTGTGCCGGCCGGAGAAGCCGTCCGTTCAACAGATACCCCTTGCGGCTCTCGGCCAATACCGAACCCTCGGGCTTCCCTTCCCATGCAACCTTGGCGATCGCCTCGTGCCGGTTCGGATCGAACGACTCCCCGACGGCGGAAATCTGCTCCAGTCCGAACTTCCGGAGTTCGACCAGAATCTGGTCGTACGTCATCCGGACGCCTGACAGGAGGGCTTCCGCCGGCGTGTCGGCGTTGGACTGGGAGATCGCCCGTTCCAGATTATCCACAAAAGGCAATATCGCAAGGAGAATCCGCTCGTTGCCGTAAGCGACGATCGCTTCCTTCTCCCGCGCCACCCGCTTGCGGTAGTTGTCGAACTCCGCTGCGAGGTAGGCAAGCCGGCTCTTCACCCGGGAAAGTTCGTCCTCCTCCCGTTCGGCGAAATCCTCCTGCTCCCCCGTCTCTTCCGGTTCCCCGAGAATCTCCCCGGCGGCCTCTCCCGCCTCCTTTGCAGGATCTCTTTCCCTATCCGCATCCGTCATCGTCAGTCCCTCTCGTCACAATGATCTTCCCTTCCCGCCACCCGATTCGGGGGAATAGCGCGCGTTACCGGTTCTCCAGAATGGAGGTCAGGAGACGGGCCGTGTACTCCACAAGGGGGATCACCCGCGAATAATCCATGCGGACAGGGCCGATGAGGCCGATGCTCCCCATCGCTGTTTCCCCCTGGTGGTACCCCGAGGAAACCACCGAGATCTCGGGGAGTTCCTCCACGGGGTTCTCCGAGCCGATGGAGACCTGGAGCGCCTCGCTTTCCATCGCCGCGTCGAGAAGCCGCAGGATGACGCTTTTCTCCTCGAAGGCATGGAGAATCCGCTTGAGCTTCTGGACGTCCTCGGCAAACTCCGGCTGCTCGAGGATATTGGCCCTGCCCTCGATGTAGACCTCCCCCGGAACGGATTCGGAAAGGGCCTTGGAGCCGAGCAGGAGCGCCCTGCGCATCAGGCTGTCGTAGCGCGCTTTTTCCCGCTTCATCTCGTTCAGGATCTTCGCACGGAGCTGGGGAAGGGTGAGCCCCACGGCCAGGTCGCTCAGGTAGGCGTTGATCTTCTCGAGCTCGTCGGTCGTCAGACCCGGCTCGTCCTCGATGAGGCGATGCTGGACCCAGCCGCCCTGGAGCACCGCCACAAGCAGGATCCTGTCGCTCGACGCACGGAGCAGGCTGAGGGACCGCAGTGCCTGATGCGAGAACCGGGAGACGACGACCACGCAGGCATGCCGGGAAAGGGTGGACAGAAGACGGCTGGCATGCCGGACCATGTCGTCCGCCCCGGCGACCCCCGCCTCCGCCACCTGCTGGAGCAGGTCGCGTTCGGACCGGATCAGCTGCTTTCTGGCCAGGAGATGGTTGATGTAATACCGGAATCCCGCGCCGGTGGGGATCCGGCCCGCCGAAGTGTGAGGCTGGCACAGGTACCCTATCTCCTCCAGGTCCGCCATGATGTTCCGGATCGTGGCAGGCGAGAGAGCCTGACCCATCTTCTTGGAAATGGTGCGCGAGCCGACGGGCTCCGCCGTTTCGATATAATCCTCGACGACGAGGCGAAGCACCTGGGCCCCGCGTTCGTCCAGCACCGCTGTCACTTCTCCCTTCCAGGAAAACAGATTAGCACTCGGCCAGGCCGAGTGCTAACTACTAATCTACCAACCCGGGACGACCGATGTCAAGACACGGCGACCCGCCGGGGGGCCTACAGACCGTCCAGGCGGGACATCCCCCTGCCCCGGGCATAGTCCAGGGCCTCCCGCCACTCGTCGGACGTGATGCGACGGCCGATCTCCGGAAACCCGAGCGCCCGTCCGCACGGGCGGTACTGGTCCATCAGATTGAGGTAGGTATCCTTCCCGATCCCGTCCGCGAGGAGATCGATCACGCTGCGGGTCGTCGACGCCTCCCCGGGCATGACGAGGTGTCGGACGAGCAGACCCCTCCGGGCCACCCCGCGGCGGTCGATCACCAGAGGGCCCACCTGCCTGGCCATTTCCCTCAGCGCCGCGCGCACCACCTCGGGATAATCCGGGGCGGCGCAATACCGGGACGCCGGTTCCGTCCCGAGAAACTTGACGTCGGGCATATAGATGTCCACAACCCCCTCCAGCTCCCGCAGCGTATCGACGCTCTCATACCCGCCGCAATTGTACACAACAGGGATCGACAGCCCGCCGGGCACGGCGAGGGAGAGGGCCTCGAGGATCTGGGGCGTCACATGCGTCGGGGTGACAAGGTTCAGGTTGTGGCACCCCATCCGCTGGACCGAAAGGAAGATGGCGGCAAGCCTTTCGGCGGACACCCCGTTTCCCTGGACGATGTGGCTGATCTCGTAATTCTGGCAGAAGACACACCGGAGGTTGCAGCCGGAGAAGAAGACGGTCCCCGAGCCGCTCCCCCCCACCAGGGGGGCTTCCTCGCCGAAGTGGGGACCGAAAGACGACACGGGGGCGTTCCTCCCGGTCCCGCAGAACCCCACTTCCCCCTTCGCCCGGTCCACCCCGCACAACCGCGGGCAGATGTCGCAGGCGGAGAGCCTGGCGGCGAGTTTCTCCGCCCGGTCGGTCAGGGTGCCGATATCCGGAAAAACGGCCATTTCCTGTATTGTACCGGGGCCGTCTCCCCGCCGCAAAAACCAATTTCATGCGTCCGGGGCGGCCGGGCCCTCCCGGGCACCCCCGGAAGGGAACAGAAAGGTTTTCTCTGCGAGGAAATGCTGATATTATCACCCGGATTCATTGCCCTCCCCTGCTCTCCGGGCGAGACCGGGAGAAGCACGGAACGGGACAAAGGAGAGACGACCGGGATATGCAATTGGATATCCAATCCCTCTTTCTGAACCTCGTGATCGTGATCGGAGTGATCTCGGGGGTCCTTCTCGGGTGGGCGCTGAGGAAATCCAGGGATGCAAAGGTGGAGGCGGAATCGGAACGCCTGCGCCTCAGGTACCAGGAGGTCTCCCAGGACCTGAACAGCACGAAGGGGGAGCTCACCAGGAAAAGGGAGATCGCCACCAAGGTCCCGATGATCGCAAGGAGCCTGAGCAGCAGTTTACCCGTCAATGCGATCCCGCCGGTCGCCGTCCGGTTTCTGAGGGATTTCTTCCACGCGACCAATGTCGGGTTCTTCGCCTTCCGGAAGGGGGAAAAACAGCTGACCCTGATCGAGGGAGTCGGCTTCCCGGAGGAGTGGAAGGGGGAGATCCAGATCGACCCCGGAGACGGAATGATGGGAATGGCCTGCATGAACAGGATCGTCGCCACGGCGGACGAATACCACGTGGTGAGAGGACAATTTCCTGCCGGGGTCAACTCCCTGGAACGGTACGGGGTGTCGCCGGATCTCGTCGCCCCGGTGCCCGTGAACGGAAAAATCGTCGGCGCCCTGGTCGTGGCGGGAAGCGCAATTCCCATCAGGGAGGAGATCGCCTTCGCATCGATGGTCGCGGACCTGCTCGGAAACGCGTTCCAGCGGGCCACGACGATCGAGTCGGTGGAGCAGAGCGCATCGGTCGACTCGCTCACCAAGCTGTACACCAGGGGCCACTTCTCCCAGCGGTTCGAAACGGAGGTCCGCCGCGCCAAGAACTACGCGCATCCCCTGTCGATCCTCCTCCTCGATCTCGACCACTTCAAGAACGTAAACGACACGTACGGGCACCCGGCCGGGGACATCATCCTGATGAGGGTGGGGGAGATTCTGCGCCAGCACGTCCGGAGTTCCGACATCGTGGCGCGGTTCGGGGGCGAGGAGTTCGTCGTCATCATGACGTCCGCGAGCAAAGAACAGGCGCTTTCCTTCGGGGAGAACCTGAGAAATACCATCGAGTCGACAACGTTCAGGATCCCCGGCAGGGATTCCCCCCTCCAGATGACCATCAGCGGCGGCGTGGCAACCTATCCCAGGGACGGAGACACCACGGCCGATCTCCTCCGCGTGGCGGACAAGGCCCTTTACGAGGCGAAGCAGACGGGGCGGAACCGGATCGTCGCGACACCGGAGGTCGGACTGGACGGGAAGCCCCTTTTGTAGGGGAAGGATCCCGAGGGGGTGGATCCCTCCGCCGGAAAAGGTGATACACTGAACCGTATCCATCGGGAGGGGGAAAGGAGTTCCTTTCTTGGCCAAGGCGGATCTGGCGAAACTGGAAGGTACGGTCACCGACACGAAAGGCGGGGGAAACTACATCATCACCCTCGCTAACGGGATGACCCTCTCGGCGAAGCTGAGCGGGACCCTGAAACGATACAGGATCCGCGTCGTCACGGGCGACAGCGTCACCGTCGGAGTATCCCCCTACGACCCCACGCACGGGCTCATCCTCTATCGCCACAACAAGTAACCGGCAACACCGGGTCCCTGTCACCGGGCAAGAGCGCGTTCGATCTCCTCGAGGGAAGGAATTCCCGTGCGCCCCCCCACCTGTCTGCAGGAGAGCGCCGCGGCGGCGTTGCCGAAGGCGAGCATCCCGGGGAACGGCCTCCCGGCAAGGAGGGCGAAGAGGAACCCCGCGTGGAAGACATCCCCCGCCCCCGTGGTGTCGGCTGCCGCCACCCCGATTCCCACCGTCCGCACCTCCTCCCTCCCGTCGAACCCCAGGGCGCCGTCCGGCCCCAGGGTCACGCTCGCGGTACGCGGCAGGAAGCGGCGGTGGATCTCCCGGACCGCCTCGCCGGGCTTCTTTCCCGGGAGGAGCTGGGCGACGAAGGAGGAGGCCGCCACGATGTGGTCGCACAGCCCGAGAAGCTCCTCCGTTCCCTCCTGTACCTTCTCGGCATCGAGGACAACCGTCACCCCCGTCTCCCTCGCTGCCCGTGCGGATGCGAGAGAGGCCGGGACGTCGTGGCCGTCCACGAGCACGGCACGGGACCGTCGGATCTCCTCCCGGGGGATGTCCCCGGGAAGAATCCGGATCCGGGGGTCCCTCTCCCACAGGATCGTGCGCTCGCCGGAATCTTCCTGGACGAGGATGATGGCGAACTGCGAGGCGGCCCCGGCGACGATCCTCGTCCGGGAGATGTCGATCCCCTCGTCCCGGAGCAGGGAGAGGGAAAGGCGTCCGTGTTCGTCCTCCCCCACGTTTCCCACATACATCGTCTTCAGGCCCCACCGCGAGAGCGCCACGAGGGCCGTGGCCGCCTGTCCCCCTCCCTGCCTGGAAAAAGCGGTCATCCGGAGCTTCTCCCCGGGGACGGGAAAGCGCGGAATGCAGCACAGGTAGTCGATCGCGTTCAGCCCGATTCCGACGACGTCGAACATGGCAGGTCATTGTATCCCGGGAAAGCGACGCCTTCATCCCGCAATTCCCCGGGGCTTCGCATCGGCGCTCCCGCCGGTCTCCCGATATTCCGCCGCTGCCGATCCATGTATAATGACCCTTCGGTACGCCCCGGGAGCGGGGACAGCCAATGAAGGAAAAGGCGCTTCGGACGACGGGGCGCCGGAACGGAAACGATGATCTTTCTTGCGTCTGCGGCGATCCCGGCTGCCGTGCTTGCGGCAATCGCCTTTCTGTACAACCGGCTGGTCCGGCTCCGGAACAGAGTCCGTGCCTCCTGGTCGGACATCGACGTCATGCTCAGGAAACGGCACGACCTCGTTCCCAACCTGGTCGAGGCCGTCAAGGGGTACGCGGGCCACGAGAAGACCACGCTCATCGGCGTCACGGAAGCCCGGGCCGAGGCGATGCGCGCCGAGGGTCCGACAGACAGGGCGAACGCGGAAAACGTCTTCACGGAGAGTCTGAAATCGCTGTTCGCCCTGGCGGAAAGATACCCCGACCTGAAGGCCGACACCGGCTTCCTCGAACTGCAGAGACAGCTCGTGGAGATCGAGAACGGAATCGAATACGCGCGAAGGTATTACAACGCCGTCGTCCGGGACTACAACAACCTGACCGAGGTCTTCCCCTCGAACCTCGTCGCCACCAGCTTCCGGTTCGAACGCGGGAAGTTCTTCGAGCTGTCCGCTCCGGAAGAGAGGGACAGGGTCGATGTCTCCTTCCCCTGACCCGCCGCGACCTCCCGGCATCCGTCCCCGGCTTCTCCTCTGCACCCTGGCCCTTTTTCTCCTTTTCGGCGCGGGAGGGGCCCCCGCCCGGGCGGAATATTTCACCATCGGCTCGTTCCACGCCGACATCGTCGTACACCGGGATTCTTCGGTCACCGTAACGGAGACGATCGAGACCCTCTTCTCGCACCGCCGCCACGGGATCTACCGCGACATCCCCTTCCGGTACACCGACGAATTCGGGAAGAAGAGCACGGCGCCGATCCGGGTCGTTTCCGTCGCGGACCAGTTCCGGAAGAAGAGGCCGTACAAGGTCACCCCCGCCGGGGACGCGGTCCGGATCCGGATCGGCAGAAACGATGCGTTCGTCGACGGCCGCCAGGTGTACGTCATCACCTACAAGGTGCAAAACGCCATCCTCTTCCTCGACAGCCACGACGAACTCTACTGGAACGTGACGGGGAACGAATGGGATACCGCCATCCGGAGCGCTTCCGCCAGGGTAGCCGTCGAAAGCGGACAGGGGGAGATGCATCTCCGGGGCAGCTGCTACACCGGTCGGTTTGGATCGCGGGAGTCCTCCTGCACCTTCCTCCCCCTGGTCAAGGGGGGGGAATTCCGGACCGGCGGCTCCCTTTCCCCGCGGGAGGGGCTTACCATCGCCCTGGGCTGGGACAAGGGAATCGTGCAAGCTCCTTCTTCGCTGCGGAAAACGCTCTGGGGCCTCAACCTCTCCGAAAACGGGATCCTCCTGCTTCCCCTCGTCACGCTCTCCTTCATGCTCGGCCACTGGTACAGGAGGGGAAAGGACCCCGACGTGGGGGGAAGCATCGCCGTCATGTACGCACCCCCGGAGGAAGACGGACAGCCCCTCCCTCCCGCCGAGGTCGGCGCCCTTTCCGACGAGCGGCTCGACCCGAAAGACATCACCGCCTCGATCGTCCACCTCGCCGTCCGGGGATTCGTCACGATCCGGGAAGTCAAGACCGCCGGGTTTCTGTTCGACCGGACCGATTACCTGCTGGAAAAGGTCCATGAAGCGGACGGCGATCTGCCCGTGCTGGAAAAGAGGCTGCTGGCCGATCTCTTCTCCGGGCATTCCCGGGAGGTCCTCGTATCTGACCTGAAATACTCCTTTTACAAGAACCTCGAAGAGCTCAGGGACATCGTCTTCCGGAGGCTCCAATCGCTGGGCTACTTCCGGGGCCTCCCCGGCAGCGTCAAGGCAGTGTACCGCGGGATCGGGATCGGAGTGGGATTGGTCGGGGGAGGCCTTGCGGCATTCCTCCAGGGGATGAACGGCGCGGATCCGGGGAGGGCGGTTGCCGCCTTCGTCCTTTCCGGGCTGGCGATATTTCTCTTCGCCCCCGTCATGCCGGTCAAGACCCGGAAAGGGGCACTGGCGCTCAGGGAGGTCAAAGGCTTCGAGGAGTTTCTCCTCCGGGCGGAAAAGGACAGGCTGGAGAGGATGGCGGACCGGAACCTGTTCGAGAAATATCTCCCCTACGCGATCGCTCTCGATGTTTCCGACCGCTGGGCCGGCGCCTTCGAGGGGGTCTTCCAGGAAGCTCCGCGATGGTACTCCTCAACGTCCGACGTCGGGGCGTTTCACCCCGTGTCGTTCCACCGGTCGCTCGGCAGTGCGCTCTCCACCATGGGGAGCGCAATGTACGCGGCGCCCCGAAGCAGCGGGGGCGGAGGCTCCGGTGGCGGGGGAAGCTCCGGAGGGGGCGGGGGGGGAGGGGGCGGAGGAAGCTGGTGACCCGTTTCGGGCTCTCCGGTCCCCTCCCTGCCTCATTTCACTTTTTGCAACAGAACCGTTCCCACCGAGGCCGAGCCGGACTCCTTCCTTCTCGTGCCTTCGGGCCAGCCACAGGGACAATGGGTGCGAGTCTCGTGCTTGATGCATACGTCGCATACCCTGTCGCCGCAGTACCAGCTCCAGTGGTAGGCGTGCCCGTTTCTCCTGCATTCGAGATGTGCGGTTGTCATCGCTGCACCTCCTCGCTGGCATCTCCTTTCCCCTGTTTATAAAAGCAATCTTCATACCAACGGGGCCAGGAAATATTCCGCAATACTATCAAATATGTAGCCCCACTCCGTCAAAAGGATGACTCACCTCATCAATGGATCGGTACCAAGTGGGAAAATAATCTCATACTGGGGGAGAACATTTACAGAGGGGACCGACGGGCCGGAAAACGGTACAATGGAAGGGAAGCGGGTACCATGGGGTCAGGCGGCAACGGACAACCGGCTCCACGGACAGGAGGTGGCCCATGGAACTCAGGCTGACGAAACCCGAAGTGGAATTGCTTCACGGGTTACTGGAGGCCGATCTCAAGGAACTCCTGATGGAGATCGCGCGCACGGACAGTCGATCGATGCGCGAAGGGTTGCTGAGGAGGGAGGAACTTCTCAAGGGGATTCTGGACCGGCTGATGAGTGCGGTGGGCGAAGTCTCCTGAGGCGCCGTCGGGAAAGCCGCGGAGAAACCGGTTCCTCTTTCCGGGCCGTGGCCGGGCCGATCGGCCCGGCCACGGCCCATATGTCCCGTCCATTCCTTTTTTCCGGGGTACGCATCGCATCACCGTCTGAGCCGCCGGAACCCTCCTTCTGCTATGCTTCCGAAGGAACGGCAGGGACCCCATTCCCACAAGGAGCACGAGCGCGGCATGGAGACGAGAAACCGCAAGACCCTCTTCCGGGGTCTCGTAGTGAACGTGGAACAGATGGAGGTGAAGTTCGGCACCAAGGGGTGGCACCCCTACCAGGTCGTCAGGCATCCCGGCGGAGTCGGCGTTCTGCCCCTGTACGACGACGGCACCGTCACCCTGATCCGACAGCTGCGCCCGTCGATCGGAAGTCGCCTGATCGAGGTGCCTGCGGGGCGCCTGGGCCCCGGAGAGGACCCGGCGGCATGCGGACGCCGGGAACTCGCCGAGGAGACGGGCCTGCGGGCGAAATTTCTTGCCCCTCTCGGGATCTATCACGGCTCGCCGGGGGTCTTCGACGAGAGGATCCACCTCTTCCTCGCCACGGGACTGATCCAGGAAAAGGCGGATCCCGAGCAGTACGAGGAGATCGGGACGATCCGCATCCCCCTCGGGGATGCCCGGCAGATGGCCATGCAGGGCGAGATCACGGACGGCAAGACGATCGCGGCCCTGTTTCGCGCCGGGGTGAGGACGGGATGATCCGCAAGGGCGGTCGCCGCCCCGAACCGGCATGGGTTCCCCTCCGGTAACCCCGTTCCGACCGGAAATCCGGGGGAGCTCCCCGGGCATCTGGACAACCTTGTGGGACATCCGGCAGGCGGAACAGGGCGGCGCCGTATCCGTCATGAGCCGGCAGAAGACCCGCCTCGCCGGCATGATCGGGTTCGCGAGAAGACACTCCCCGTTTTACCGGAGACGGTACGGACACCTGCCCGAAGGGGAAGTCGACATCCATTCCCTGCCCCCGGTGACGAAACAGGAACTCATGGAACATTTCCGCGACTGGGTGACCGACCCGGAAGTGACCCGCGAAGGGGTCGAGAGGTTCCTCTCGGATCCGGATCGCATCGGCACATCCTTTCAGGATCGCTACGTCATCTTCGCCACCTCGGGCACCACGGGGCGTCCCGCCCCGTTCGTCCACGATCATGGCGGCGCATCGGTCTACCTCGCACTGGCGGTCGTGCGCAGGGTCCTCCCGTTGCTGTCTCCCCGTGCGCTGTGGTCTTTTCTCCGGGGGGGAGGCCGAACGGCGGCGATCGTCGCCACGGGGGGGCATTTCACCAGCAGCGTAATCGACGGGCTCGCCAGGCAGCGATACCCCCGCCTGGCGAAAAGGAACCGGACCTTCTCCCTTCTCCTCCCGCTCCCCGCGCTGGTGCAAGAGATCAACGACTTCCGGCCTGCGATTCTGGGAAGCTACCCCACGGCGATGGCGCTGCTGGCTCAGGAACGGGATTCGGGAGCGCTGCGGGTCGATCCGGTGCTTGCACTGACCGGCGCAGAGTGGCTCTCCCCTTCGACCCGGGAGCGAATGGCGTCCTCGTTCGGCTGCCCGGTGCGGGACACCTACGCGGCGTCGGAGTTCCCGGGGATCGCCTTCGACTGCGAACACGGCCGACTGCACCTGAACGCCGACTGGGTCGTCCTGGAGCCGGTGGACGCGGAGTACCGCCCGGTCCCCGCGGGTCGTCCCTCGCACACCGCCCTGCTGACCAACCTGGCCAACCGTGTGCAGCCGATCCTTCGGTACGACATCGGCGACCGCGTGACGATGACCCCCCTTCCTTGTCCCTGCGGCAGCCCTCTGCCGGGCATCCAGGTCGAGGGTCGACGGGACGATGTTCTTTCTCTCCGGGCAAAGTCGGGCGGGACGGTCGCGCTCCTTCCGATGTCGCTCTCCACCGTGGTCGAGGAAACCCCCGGGGTGCGATCGTATCAGCTCATCCAGGCAGGCCCCGACCGGATCCGCCTGCGTGTCGAGGAGGTTCCGGGGCACGACCGGAAAAGGGTGTGCGACGATCTCGCCGCCCGGCTTCGAACCTTCCTTTCGTCGCAGGGAGCGGCACCGGTCGACGTGGAAACGACGGAGGAACGTCCCGTGCGCGACCGGGCCGGGGGGAAGCTCCGGCAGGTCATCGCGGATCCCGCGACTGCCGACCCTTCGGGATCCTCGGAGGAATGACCGGAAGGACCCTGCGCGGAGAAGCGTTCCGCGCCGGCGCCCGACCGAAAGGGAGGAACGCTTCGTCCATCCTTCCCTTCCCCTGGGATATAATCGGGGAAACTACAGACATCGCGGAAGGCGCCGTTGGACAGGTCCATCCTCATCGTGGAGGACGAAAAGGAGATCCGGGATCTTCTCGCCCACTACCTGCGCAAAGAAGGATTCGCGCTTTCGTTCGCCCGCGATGGAGAAGAAGGGCTTTCCAAAGCCCTTTCGGACAAGCCGGCGCTGATCCTGTTGGACATCCTCCTGCCGGAAATGGACGGCCTCGAAGTGCTGCGGGGAATCCGGTCCAACCGGGAGATCGCCGGCACGCCGGTCATCATGCTCACGGCGAAGGGAGACGAGACGGACCGGATCGTGGGGCTCGAACTGGGTGCCGACGACTACGTTCCCAAACCGTTCAGCCCGCGCGAGGTCGTGGCCCGCGTCAAGGCGATCTTCCGCCGCAGCGTCCCCCGGACGGTTCCGGCCGAGGAGGGGATCTACAAAAAAGGGGAACTGCTGCTCGATGTGGCCCGGCACGAGGTCCGGTACCGTGACCGGACCGTTCCCCTCACGTCGAAGGAGTTCCGGATCCTCAAGGTCCTGATGATCTCCGAAGGGAAAGTTCTCTCGCGGGAAACGATCCTCGATCGCGCGTGGGGGGAAAGGACCCATGTCCTCGACCGGACGGTGGACGTCCATATCGCAAACCTGCGCCGGAAGATCCCGCTCCTTGCGAAAGCGATCGAGACGGTCAAGGATGCGGGATACAAATTGCGGGAGACCTGACGCTTGGCCCGACGTCTTTCCATCGCCACCAAGTTCTTCCTCACCTATTTCGTGATCACGGGGACCGCCCTGGCCTTCGCCGGTCTGGCCGGGTACTTCCAGTTCAAGAGATACGTGATCGAGGAAGCGGACGCAAGCCTTCAGGCCCAGGCCCTCCTCGCCGCGGAGTCGTTCCGCCCGCTTCTTGCCGCCGCCGAGCCGGACTTCGGTGAGATCGCACGGGAAGGGGACCGTCTCGGGAAGGACCTGGACACCCGCCTGACGGTCATCCTCCCCGGCGGCGAGGTGGCGGCGGATTCCCGGATCGGGTCGGCCCACCTTGGCGCACTGGAAAACCATGCCAACCGCCCGGAGGTGCAGGAGGCGCTTGCCGGCCGGACCGGCATTTCCCACCGTCGCAGCATCTCCCTGAAGGAGGAATATCGGTATTGCGCAGTCCCCATCCTGTCCGGCGGAGAGATCGTGGGAGCCGTCAGAACGTCCCTTTCCGGCGACATCCTGAACCGGCGGCTGAGGCGCGTGCGGGTCATCACCTGGGGCACCGGATTCGCGGCGTTTTTCCTGATGCTCCTGGGTACGGCCATCCGCGCCCGTGCCATCAGCGGCCCCCTGGAAGAGATCCGGAAAGCCGCGCTGGAATTTTCCGCCGGGGACCGGTCCAGACGACTCCGGCTGCGGACCGGCGACGAACTGGAAGACGTGGCGGCTGCCCTGAACCAGACGGCAGCTCATCTGGAACGGACCATCGCCCAGCTGGACGCGCAGAAGGCCCGGCTCGCTACTCTTCTGGAGAACCTGTCGGAGGGGGTGGTCGTCATCGCGGACGGGCGGACGGTGCGCGTGATGAACCGGGAGGCCGCCAGGATCCTGGGGGTCCCCGTCGTCCCGCCGGAAGGACAACCGTACGCGGAAGTGATCCGCCAGCCGGATCTCCTCCGGTTCATCGACGGATGGAAAACCGGCAGGCCGATCCCCCCGGTGGAGATCACCGTCCCGTCCCCCGGCGGGGAGATCGCCACCCGCGTCTCCGCGACGACCGTCCGGTACCCGTCCGGAAGGGATCCGGATATCCTGTTCACCCTCAGGGACGTCACGGAGGAGAAACGGCTCGCCCGGGTCAAGAGCGCCTTCGTTTCGAACGCCTCCCACGAGCTTCGGACCCCTCTCACGAACATCCGCGGATACCTGGAAGCCCTGCAGGACGCGGCGAGCGAGGGGACGCCGCCCGACCCGTCTTTCCTGGACATCGTCCACGGCAACGTCCTCCGGATGGAGGAACTGGTCGACGACCTCCTGACGCTGTCCCGGGCGGAATCCGTCCAGGTTCCTCTTGCCAAAGAAGAGATTCCGCTTCCCGCGTTCCTCGACCGGGTCGCATCCCTCCACCGGTCCTCGGTGGACCGGCGGGGCAAGACCATGACCGTCCTGGCGGAGGAGGCCACCCTCAGGGCGGACCTCAAACACCTCACCCTTGCGCTGTCCAACCTCGTGGACAACGCGATCCGGCACGGGGTGGAGGGGGGGAAGATCCGGTTGACGGGGCGGGGCGAGAACGGGACGATCGTGCTCTCCGTGGAGGACGACGGCCCGGGGATCCCCCGGGAGCATCTCCCCCGCATCTTCGAGAGGTTCTACCGGGTCGACCAGGCAAGGTCCCGCGAACCCGGCGGAACCGGTCTGGGGCTCGCCATCGTAAAGCACGTCATCGAATCCCACGGCGGAACGATCCGGGTGGAGAGCAGGATGGGAGAGGGAACCCGGTTCGTCATCCGGATCCCCGCCTCCTGAGAAGGGCTCTTTCCGGAACCACGCCCGGTTGCTACGATCTCCTCGTCGTTACGATTCGGACAATGTCCCGAAGCGTGTCCGCGCTCTCTCCGAAGGCGGAAAGGGCCGAGATCGACTCCCGGCTCAGGGATTCCGCCAGTTTCGTAGCCGCCTCCATCCCGTATACGGCCGGAACCGTCAACTTTTCGCGCGCCCTGTCCTTGGCCACCGCTTTCCCCATCTCCTCGAAGCTCCCCGTCTCGTCGAGGATGTCATCGGTGACCTGGAACAGGAGGCCCAACGCCCGGCCAAACCGGATGAGGGTTTCCACCTGGGATTCGTCTCCCCCGCCGAGAATCCCTCCCATCCCCGACGAGGCGGAGAACAGCGCCGCCGTCTTCCTCGAGTGAATCTCCTCGACCTCGGATGCCCCGGGATCCGGTCTGCCGGAACGGGCGTCCTGCGGGGAGGATCGACCGGTCGACCGGTCGGGGTACAGGTCCATCATCTGCCCCCCGACCATCCCCTCCGCGCCCGAGGCCCTCGCCAGAAGAGCGATCGCCCTCACGGCCTTCCCCGGATCCCGTGCGGCTAACGGGGAGTCCGCCATCACCCGGAACGCTTCGGTCAACAGGGCATCTCCTGCCAGGATGGCCGTTCCCTCGTCGAACGCCTTGTGGCAGGTGGGCCGCCCTCTGCGAAAATCGTCGTCGTCCATGGCGGGCAAATCGTCGTGGATCAACGAGTACGTATGGATGTACTCCACGGCGCAGGCGAACGGGAGCAGGTCCTCCTCGTTGCCCCCGACGACGCCTCCCGCGGAAAGAAGCACCACCGGGCGGATCCGCTTCCCTCCTGCGGTCAGGGAATACTCCATCGCCTCGCGAAGCTTTCCGGGAATCCGGCAAACGTCCGGCGTGAGGAAGCGGAGCAGGTTCTCCTCAACGAGGCGCCGGCGGCGGGTGATATCCGGCGATACGACACCGCCGGAAGGCGCAGTCACGATCCCTCCCGCTTTGAAGAGGTCTCCACCGGTTCTTCCTTCGTCGCTCCCATGCCGACCGGTTTCCGCCGGTTCGTCATCCGGATCCCCGCCTCCTGAGAAGGGATTTTTCCAGAACCACGAGCAGGAGGAAGCCGACCAGGCCGATGGCGTGCACCTCCATGCGGGGCCAGAGGAGGCAGGCTGCAACTCCCGTGAACCCCACTCTCTGAGGCCACGAAAGAGGCCCCAGATGGAATCCCTCGAAAAACGCGGCGAAACAGTAGAGGCCGAGCAGGCCGGCGGCGGCCGTCTCGATCGCCTGCCAGGCCGGTCCTTCGAAGAGAATCGGGGTGTAGCAGAACAGCAGGGGGATGAGATAGAGCCCTTTGGCCAGTTTCCACGATTCCAGTCCGGTCTCCAGCGGACGACTGCCGGCGATCCCCGCCGCGGTGTAGGCTGCCAGGCACACGGGGGGTGTTACGTTGGCATCCTGCGAATACCAGAAGATGACCATGTGGGCCGACAAGAGGCTTGCGCCGAGCATGGTCATGGCCGGGGCGGCCAGTACCGCCAGAACGATGTAGGACGCGGTCACGGGAAGCCCCATCCCCAGGATGAGGGAGGCAAGCGCGATCAGGACGATGGTGACGAGCAGGCTCCCCCCCGAGAGGGTGGAAATGAGGATCGAGAACTTGATCCCCATCCCCACCAGAAGGACCACTCCGATGACGATGCCGGAACAGAGAAGGATGACCCCGGTGGAGACCATGTTCTGCGCTCCCGCGGCCAGGGCATCCAGAATGTCCCGGAATCCCATCCGGGTTTTCCGGTTCAGCCAGCTCGAGGCCACGATCGAGGCGATCCCCACGCTGGCGGAATATGTGGGGGTGAACCCGTAGATCAGGAACCCCATCAGGACGCCGATGGGGAGGAAGAAGTTCCACCCCTCCTTAAGAACCTGACCGACTTTGGGGATCTCCTCTTCCCGCATCGGCGTAAGGCCCCGCTTCTTCGCCCGGAAATGGATGAAAAAGGCGACGCTCAAGAAATACATGATCGCCGGGATGAGCGCCACGCCCACGATGGTGAGATACGGGATCTGGGTCCACTCGCTCATGATGAAGGCGCCGGCGCCCATGATGGGGGGCATGAGCTGCCCGCCCGTCGAGGCGGCCGCCTCCACTCCTGCCGCGAATTTCGGGGAAAACCCGACTTTTTTCATCATGGGAATCGTGATGGACCCGGTCCCCACGGTGTTGGCCACGGCGCTCCCCGAGATCGACCCCATGAGCCCGCTCCCGAACACCGCGATCTTGGCCGGTCCCCCGACGGACCGCCCCATGGCTGCCATCGCCAGGTTGATGATGAACTCCCCGGCGCCGGACTTGAGCAGGAAGGCCGCGAACAGGACGAACAGGAATACGAACGTCGAGGAGATGGTGGCGATGGTCCCGAAGATGCCGTCCGGCGCGAAATACATGCGGTAGAGGAGCCTGGGGACCGTGACGCCGGGGAAGTTCCAGAGTCCGGATAACGATTTCCCGAGCCCGAGGGCGTACGCGAGGAAGATGCCGGCCAGAATCGGGATCAGCAGTCCGGTTGTCCGCCGGGTGACCTCGAGCATCAGGACGAGAGCCACCGCGGCGGCCACCAGGTCCACCATGGTGGGGACCTCGTTTCGGGCATGGAGAGCGTCTTCGAAAAGAACGAGGTAGAGCGCCACCGCCACGGACAGAATGGCCAGTCCGTAGTCGATTATCAGGGTCCTTCCGGGATGTCGCTTGAGAAACGGGTAGAGCAGGAACCCCATGAAGAGCATGAATCCGTAATGAACGGCGTTGCGCTGGATCTCGGGCATGATCCCGATGGTGTTGACCCAGAGATGGAAAAGGGAACAGAGAATCCCGACGCCGTAGAGGAGCTTCTCGCTCTTCCCGCCGAGAATCCGCTTCACCGCCAGGACTTCGCCGCTTACGTCCGTTTGGGCTTCCTGGGGGGTGCCGTTCGTTTGTCTCTCCGTCAAGGCGGTCGCCTATTCAAGGGGTTCAAGATACGGCCGGGGGTGTCACCCCCCGGCCGTATAACGGGATAACCGGATTACTTGATGATCCCTTTTTCCCTGTAATACTTTTCCGCTCCGGGGTGCAGCGGAACCGGAAGCCCCAGCGTTGCGCGTTCCAGGCTCATCGCCATGGTCGCCTTGTGGATATTGTGCAGGAACGGAAGATTCTCAAAAATGGTCTTCGTAATCAGGTAAACAGTCTCCTCGGGAAGATCGGGCCGGCAGGCCAGGAAATTCGGTTGCGCGACCGTGCGGATGTCCTTCTCCTGCCCCGGATAGGTGCCCGCCTTGACGACGTATCTCGTCCAGATGGGGTACGCTTTGTGCAAAATTTCCACCTCTTTGTCGCTGAAATCGAGGACCCTCACGTTCTTCGGCCCCACCTGCGCGTAAAGCTGGGTGACGGCCGCCACGGGGGGACCCGCCGGGAGGTTCGCACCGACGATTCTGCCGTCCATCATGGCCGACGCGGACGGGGAGTAGCCCAGGTACTCCGGTACCATATCCTTCTCCGGGTCGATGCCCAGCGCCGCCAGGATGGCCCGGCCCGACCCCTCGGTGCCGCTCCCCCGCTTGCCGATGGAGAACTTCTGGCCCAGGCCCTTCAGGTCGACCATCGTTCCCGTGTTGACGTACTTGCCCAGCAGGGCGAAATGCTCCACGTTCTCCCAGAGCATCGTCACGGCGCGGAAATCCTTGACCGGTTTCCCTTCGTACGGACCCAGCCCGTTGTAGGCGTTCTGGCCGAAGAGCGCCTGGAGGATGGCCATGTCCGCTTCCTTGTTCTTCAGCATCTGGACGTTCTCGCCCGACCCGGCGGAGTTGATGGCCGTCGCCGTGATCTTGTGGTCCTTGGCAAGCTTGATGCTGATCACGGTGCCGATGGCCACCCCCACCGGGTAGTAGGTCCCCCCCGTGGTGGCCGTCGCGATGATGAGGTTCTTGTCGTCGGCGCGCGCGTCCCCGACCCCGAACGACAGTGCCAACAGCCCGCATAGGAAACCGGTCACGATTTTCTTGAGCATCTCCTCCTCCTTTCATTGCATGTTTGACAGGAAAAACCGCAGTTTGCTGGATAAAACTAATTCTATCTATGCCACGGATGCAATCTTAACGCAAACTTAACATTCCCATCATCTCCTCTTGATCTACAGTTTGTATGATTCCTCCATTCCGAAGATGAATCCACTATGGAGGAGAGGCACGATGAAAAAGCGTCTGGCAATCGGCATTGCGCTGTTGGGCATCGCGTTCTGGATCGCGGGACCACCCCCGGCGGGGGCGGCGGATTCGCTCACCGTGACCGGCGCGGGGGCGACGTTTCCCTATCCGCTCTATTCGAAGTGGTTCTATGAATATTCGAACGCCCACCCCGGGGTGAACTTCAACTACCAGTCGATCGGTTCGGGAGGCGGGATCCGGCAGATCACGGCGGGGACCGTCGACTTCGGCGCCACCGACGCCCCCATGAAGGACGAGGACATGGCCAAGCTTCCCGGCCCGATCTTCCACATCCCCACGGCGATCGGAGCGGTGACGATCGTGTACAATTTGGAAGGAGTGAAAAGCGGCCTGAAGCTCACCCAGGACGCCCTGGCAAACATCTTCCTCGGGAAAATCACCCGGTGGAACGATCCGCAAATCGCGTCGCAGAATCCGGGCGTGAAATTGCCCGGCGAGGACATCGTGGTGGCCCACCGCTCGGACGGGTCGGGGACGACCGACATCTTCACCAATTACCTTTCAACCGTCAATCCCGGGTGGAAGGAGAAGGTCGGCAGGGGGAAATCGGTCAACTGGCCGGTCGGTCTCGGCGGCAAGGGGAACGAGGGCGTGGCCGGCGTGGTCAAGCAGACACCCGGCGCCATCGGCTACGTCGAGCTGGCCTACGCGACGCAGAACAGGATGACGATGGCGGCCGTGCGGAACCGGGATGGAGAATTCATCCTCCCCTCGCTCGAGTCGACTTCGGAGGCGGCAGACGGCGCCGCGAAAACAATGCCCGCCGACTTCCGGGTCTCCCTGGTGGACGCGCCGGGCAAGGATTCCTACCCGATCTGCGGACTGACCTGGATCCTCGTGTACAAGGACCAGAGGGATGAAGCCAAGGGAAAGGCCCTCGTCGCGTTCCTGAAGTGGGCCTTGCACGACGGGCAGAAGATGAACACTCCCCTTCTCTACGCGCCGATCCCCAAGGCGGTCGTCGAGAAAGTGGATGCCACGTTGAAGCAGATCCAGTACAAGGGCAAGAGTCTCTACTAAGCGTTCTTCCGCAGGACATCCGCGGGATACGGGAAGGGGGGCTTGCCCCCCCTACTCTTTTTTCTGCAACAAGAGGGCTACAAGGCCAGCCAAACGGCCGGAAAAATGAAACTGCGCGAGAACATAAAGGACTTTTTGTTCGAGAAGACGACTGCCTTCTTCGCGCTGTGCGTGCTCGCCCTGACCCTTCTCCTGTTCGCGCTCCTGGTGCGGGAGTCGCTTCCGGCGATCCGGAAGATCGGCGCCTCCTTCGTCACAAACACGACCTGGGATCCGGTACTCGAGGAATTCGGAGCGCTGCCGTTCCTGTACGGGACCGTGGTCTCTTCGTTCCTCGCGATTCTCATCGCCCTGCCCCTCGGGGTGGGGGCCGCGATCTACATCAACGAATTCGCGCCGGAATGGCTTAAAACCCCGGTCTCCTTCCTGGCCGAACTCCTGGCGGCCATCCCCAGCGTCATCTACGGCCTGTGGGGGATCTTCGTTCTCCTTCCGATTCTCCGGGACTATTTCATGAAGCCGGTCTCACGCGTCCTGGGCTGGATCCCCCTGTTCCAGGGGCCGGTCTACGGCCCGAGCATGCTCGCGGCGGGGGTCCTCCTCTCGATCATGATCGTCCCCTTCATCCTGTCGGTTAGCCGGGAGGTCCTGGCCACCGTCCCGAAGGCCCAGAAGGAGGCCGTTCTTTCGCTCGGCGGAACCCGTTGGGAGATGATCCGGATCGTGGTCGGACAGCACTGCATCCCGGGGATCTTCGGTGCGACGATCCTCGGGCTGGGAAGGGCCCTGGGGGAAACGATGGCGGTCACCATGGTGATCGGCAACCGGCCGGACATCGTCTTGTCCCTCTTCCAACCGGGCTACTCGATGGCGGCGGTGATCGCCAACGAATTCACGGAGGCGACCGGCGACCTCTATCTGTCGGCCCTGGTCGAAATCGGTCTCGTCCTCTTCCTCCTGACGATCGTCGTTCACCTCGTGGCGAAAAGTATCCTGAGAAGCATGGTTCCGGGAGCGCGGAAAGGGGCGGCACGATGAAATCGATCGCCTTCCGCCGCCGTGCCACCGACAGGATCATGAAAGCGCTCTTTCTCCTGAGCGTGTTCATCGTCATCCTCCCTCTCTTTCTGATCTTCTTCGACCTGCTCTGGAAGGGGGCAAAGGAGCTGAAATGGTCCCTTCTGACCGATCTCCCGCGGCCCGTAGGGGAGCCGGGGGGCGGGATCGCGAACGGAATCGCGGGAACGCTCACGCTCGCCGGACTGGCGATGGCCGGAGGGATCCCCCTGGCGGTCCTTTCCGGCATCTACCTCGCGGAGTACGGGAAAGGGGTGCTCGCCTCCCTCGTCCGGTTCGCGGTCGACCTGCTGGCCGGCGTCCCCTCCATCATCATGGGGATCTTCGGGTACGTCCTGTGGGTCCTCCCGATGAAGCGGTTTTCGGCCTGGGCCGGAGCCTCCGCGCTTGCCATGATCTTCATCCCGATCGTGGTCCGCACCACCGAGGAGATGCTCAAAACCGTCCCGGTGTCCGTCCGGGAGGCGGCACTGGCACTCGGGATCGAACGGTGGAAGACGACGCTCTTCATCACCGTGCGCACGGCATCGGCCGGGATCATCACGGGGATCCTGCTGGCGATGGCGCGGATCGTCGGGGAGACGGCTCCCCTCCTGTTTACGGCGCTGGGGAACCAGTTCTGGCAGACGGGTCTGGACCAGCCGATCGCGGCGGTGCC
>WOR8_10001260_pt1 | contig 25983 bp, 24 predicted proteins | sample DeeMarSeWOR38_10_FD_19890 | JGI IMG/M metagenome (IMG submission 19890) | reverse complement strand
AACATGGATTACCTGCAATAGGCCCGTCAGGATATTGGAGCGGGGGGATTATATCATGTCACCGAGCACGAAAAAAGCGGGAGACCGTTCCCGGACTCCCGCTTAGATCTTGATAGTAGAGCTACTTATTCAGCTTTCTTTGTTGATTTCTTTTTGGTGTCTTTTTTTGCGGTTGTTTTTTTGCTGGCTGCTTTTTTAGGAGCAGCTTCTTTCTCTACAGCTTTCGGCTCCTCAACCTTCGCGGATTTCAACTCAACGGCGAGAAGCATTATTCTTATGGATGACGCCCTTTTCAGCAGCTTTGTCGAGGGCGCTGACCGCACCCAAAATGGCAGCTCGCGTTACTTCAGCGTTACCGGCTTCCAATGCAGAGCGTGCATCGCGAACAGCGATACGTGCAGCGCCACGATATACACGGTTACGTAAGCGACGTTTTTCATTTTGTTTGTTACGTTTGATCTGAGACTTAATGTTTGCCAAGGTCTTTCTCCTAAAAAATCCTTCAATTTACAGTGTAGCTTAATACAGCCACGAAGCGGTATTTTACATGATGGAGGTTGATTTGTCCAGTCCGAATTATGGTGAGGGCGTTCCCGCTAACGGAGTGAGCGGTGTACTTGTTGGCGGGAAGGTAGCTGTTGCAGTGACCAGGTTTGCCGGGATAATCAATTGTTGCCCGACAAAAATTGCGTTCGGATCATCCAGTTCATTTTTTTCAATGATTGCTTCTATGGTGCTGTTGAACAAAGCTGCAATGCCAGCCAATGTATCACCGGCCTGGACGGTATAAATGATTTCAGTGCCTGGTGGCAGGTCAGAAGGGATGGCCGTGGCAGTTGGTAGTAGCATACCGGGATTAGGAAGCAAGATTTCCTGTCCGGGGTAAACAACCTGGGTAGCAGGATTTATGCTAAAGTTTGCGCCCTCTTCGGTATATGTGTTGAGCAGAAGAATGAGCGCAACGCCATCTGCACCAAGATTTTGGCTTTCTGCTATGGTTGCCAGGAAGTCGCCTTCTTGTACGATGTATGAGTACGGCGCACTCTGTGTGGGTGTCAGAGTCTCTGTGGAGGTTGGTGTAACGGTGGGAGTCCCCGTTGGTATGGAAGTGGGTGTCGGAGTGGATGTAAGGGTCGGGGTAGGGGTCTCGGTGGCGAATAAACCGCTGAGCGGCTGGCTCGGCCCGGTCAACCAGATGACCAACAGGATGATACCGACCAGGATCAGTAGAGCGGCGCCGCCCCAAACGATGAAAACCTGGTTTTGTTGTCTGCGTTTTCGGTAGTTTTCAATAACACTGCGCGTGGATTTTTCGTTGTCCATTTTTTTTCCTTTTTCTGCAACCTGCCTCGCGTGGATGACTTTCCACACCAGACTCATACGAACACATTCTACCTGATGTTGCAGGTTTTAGGAAATGTTCAAAATTGCGCATAATCAACACCTTGAAGCTAGGGTTTCAAATGTGCACACAGGAACTCGCCAGTGTAAGACCCTTTTGCCACGCACAGATCTTCCGGCGTGCCTTCAGCTACCACTTCGCCGCCGCGGTCGCCGCCTTCTGGCCCCAGGTCGATGATCCAATCAGCGGTCTTGATAATATCAATGTTGTGTTCGATGATAAGCACTGAGTTGCCTGTATTTACCAGGCGTTGCAGTACCTCGACCAGTTTATGCACATCCGCAGCGTGGAGTCCGACCGAGGGTTCATCGAGCACGTACAGGGTCCGGCCAGTGGCGCGCTTTGATAACTCCTTCGCCAGCTTAACGCGCTGGGCTTCGCCGCCGCTCAGAGTGGGGGCAGGTTGTCCGATTCGTATATAACCCAGCCCTACTTCATCTAAAAGCTGTAACTTGCTCATCATCTTTGGGAAGGCCGAGAATGCTTTTAGCGCTTGCTCAACTGTCATATCCAGCACATCGGCAATGTTGTGCCCCTTGAACTTGACTTGCAGTGTCTCGCGATTGAAGCGGCTGCCGTGGCATACATCGCAGGGCACATATACATCCGGCAGGAACTGCATTTCGATGCGCAGTTGCCCCTGTCCCTGGCAGGCTTCGCAGCGTCCGCCGTGCACGTTGAACGAGAAACGTCCGGGCTTGTAGCCGCGCACTTTGCTTTCCGGTAACTCGGCATACAGCTTGCGCATCTCATCGAACAGGCTGGTATAGGTGCCTGGGTTGGAGCGCGGCGTGCGCCCGATAGGTGACTGGTCGATGTTGATGATCTTATCAAGCTGCTCGACACCTTCGATGCGCTCGTGCTCGCCCGGATAGGTGTGCGAACCCATCAGTTTCGCTGCCAGCGCGTTATACAACACATCGCTCATCAAGGTGGACTTGCCGCTACCCGATACGCCGGTGATGCAAACCAGTTTTCCAAGCGGGATTTTGACTTCCATGCCCTTCAAGTTATTTGCTTTCGCCCCGATAATTTTCAACGCTTTGCCATTCCCAGTGCGCCTCTTCTTAGGAACTGGAACCTGCTTACGCCCCGATAGGTATGCTCCTGTCAATGACTTTGGGTGCGCCAGAATCGCCTCAGGATCGCCCTCGGCGATGATACGTCCACCATGCTCGCCTGCGGCTGGCCCCAGGTCGATGATCCAGTCAGCGGTACGGATAGTTTCGTCATCATGTTCAACAACTAGCACTGTATTACCCAGGTCTCGCAAGCCTTCAAGCGTTTTTAGCAGGCGATTGTTGTCACGCGGATGCAGACCGATGGAGGGCTCATCCAGCACGTACAACACTCCCACCAACCGAGAGCCAACCTGTGTTGCCAGACGGATGCGCTGGGCCTCGCCACCGGAAAGCGACCCGGCAGAGCGGTTGATGGTCAGATAGTCTAGCCCCACATTGACGAGAAAGTTCAGCCGTTCGTGGATCTCTTTGATAACGCGCTCGGCAATCGTTTTCTGGCGCTTGTTCAAAGTTGAGTTCTTACCCGAAATTTTCTTGATCCATTTCAGGGCAGTCAGGATGGGCCAACCGGTCACTGTGATGATGTTGATGCCATCCACGGTCACGGCCAATGCGGCCGGGTTGAGACGTGCGCCGCCACAGGTCGGGCAGGGTCGGTCAGACATGAACTCGCTGATTTTTGAGCGGATGTATTCCGAGTTGGTCTCGCGGTAGCGGCGTTCGAGATTGCCGATCACACCTTCGAAAGCACGTTTGAACTTGAACTCATTCCCGCTGGAGTTCCGGTAGAGCATCTCGATCTCTTTGCCGTTGGTGCCATACAGAACGACGTCGAGTTGCTGTTTGGTCAGTTCGTTGACCGGTTTATCGAGGTCGATTTTGTAAACACGCGCTGCCCCTTCGAGTGATTGCCAGTAATAGCCGCCTTCTTCTTTAGGACCGCTCCACTCCATGCTGGCGATCGCTCCCTCGTTCAGAGACCGTTCCGGGTCCGGGATGATGCGGTCAGGGTCTATTTCGAGTTTGTTGCCCAATCCCTGGCAGTCTGGGCAGGCGCCATGCGGCGTGTTGAACGAAAACGTGCGCGGCTCGATCTCAGGCACGGTGCTGCCATGTTCGGGGCAGGCCAGATGCTCAGAAAAATGGGTGTCCTCGCCGCTGTCCACGTTGTTAATAGAGACGTAACCCTCCCCAAATTTTAGTGCCGTTTCAACTGAGTCGGTTAACCGTGTTCTTGCCGCCTGCTGCTCCTCATCATTTTCTTCGCGTTTGATGACCAGGCGATCTACCACCGCCTCGATGGTGTGCTGTTTGTAGCGGTCGAGTGTGATCTCATCATCCAGACTGTGGACTTCGCCATCTACACGGGCACGCACAAAACCAGCCTTGCGGATTTCCTCGAAGACGGCCTGGTAGGTGCCCTTGCGCCCGCGCACCAGCGGTGACAGGATCAGGATGCGATTGTCTTCAGGAAGCTTTTCAATGGCATCTACAATCTCCTGCGCGGACTGTTTGGTCACTTCGCGTCCGCAAACCGGACAGTGCGGGATGCCCACGCGCGCAAACAGCAGACGCAGATAATCGTATATCTCGGTCACCGTGCCGACGGTGGAGCGCGGGTTGTGTGATGTGGATTTCTGGTCGATGGAAACGGCGGGGGACAGACCTTCAATGTAGTCTACATCCGGCTTGTCCATCTGGCCGATGAACTGGCGTGCATACGCCGAGAGCGATTCAACGTAACGCCGCTGACCCTCGGCAAAGATAGTGTCAAATGCCAGCGATGATTTGCCTGATCCAGATAGACCAGTGATAACCACGAACTTATCGCGCGGGATCTCAACAGTAATGTTTTTCAGGTTATGGACGCGTGCACCAACCACGCGGATGACATTGGATGACATGGGATTCCTTATAAAGTTTTGGAACAACTAATTATAGCACATATGTTTCAATTAAGCGGTTTCGAATAAGCAAACAATAATTATACCAGCCGGGTATCTGTCACGAAAATTCCCGAAGAGTCTATAATATTGGCATGTTACGAGCAAAAAACAGATTTTCATTTGGGTTGGCGCTTATACTGGCATTCGGGCTTGGCTGGCTTTTATACCAGTTTGTAAAAGCGGAAACCATTACTCTGAAAGATTCTCCGCCGCCAATGCCAACCATCATCTCGCGGACGGAGTGGGGCGCGCGTCCGCTAAATCTGGAATCGCCCGAAGAATTTGGCATCTTTGACTCGCAGGTCAATCCTGAAGGCGTTTTGACTTATCCGGATAACCTGAACAGTGTCCTAAACACTATCGTTGTCCATCATTCGGCCTTCGCCTACGTTGGGCCGACTGAGGTGCAGGATTTGCACATGGACAGGCGTGGTTTCGCTGACGTAGCTTACCATTTCTTAATTGATTCCGGTGGGATTATATACGAAGGCCGGGAGATCAATATCCGCGGGGCGCACGTGCAGGGCTTTAATACTGGCTCGGTGGGTATTGTATTGTTGGGAAATTTTAATGAAACAGACCCTGCTCAGGTACAAATCAATAGCCTCCAGGAACTTGTTGATTACCTGCGTTACACCTACGAGATCAGATATTTAGCCGGGCACAAGGATTATCCCGGTCAAAGCCCGGATGGGACGGAGTGCCCCGGTGATAACTTGTATCCGCTCTTGCCCGATGTAGCGCGAGAGCTAGGAATGAAATATGGAATTGATGGGTATGTCGTGCCAGAGTGGTTGAGATAAAGTAATCCATGCAGGCACCATAGAAGTATAGAAAATTGCAAATACAATACACATGATATACTGCAAAGCAACTTCTCAAATCCGGCGGGGTTAACATTAGCAAATCCCCGCCGGTAAGGTTTTTTAGTGCCGGAACTCGAATACAACGAAAAAGATGTATTGGCGCGTGCCTCGCAGGGTGACCGTGATGCCTTTGGCGAACTTTATGCGCAATATATTGATCGCATTTATAACTACGTGTACTATCGGACGGGGAACACGCACGACGCAGAAGACCTCACCGCTCGCGTCTTTCAGCGGGCGATGAATCACATTCACAACTACACAGACCGCGGCGTCCCATTCTCTGCCTGGTTGTACCGTATTGCGCACAACCTGGTTGCCAACTGGCATCGTGACCGCAGCCGCAAACAGGAAATCCCCATCAGCGACATTCCTGTGCTGCCCGCCAAAGGCGACCATCCGGAGAGCAAGCTAGTCCGCACCGAAGAGCAGGATGCGCTTCTCAAACTCATCCGCAAATTGCCACCGGAGCGACAGCATTTGCTTATCCTGAAGTTTGTTGAGAATTTCTCCAACGCTGAAATTGGGCAAATTATGGGACGCAGTGAAGGGGCTATCAAAAGCCTCTATCACCGTACACTTCTTGCACTGCGTGACCAGGTAGGTGACCAAAATCAGTTTTAGAAGGAGAGTATCCCATGCTTCGTATTATTACCGATGGCGCTGCTGACTTCCCGAAAGGGTGGATAGAGGAATTCGATGTACAGATTATCCCAATTAATATTCATTTTGGGGAAGAAACGTACCTGCAATATGTTGAAATGGATTTGGATGGATTCTACAAAAAGATAGATTCGGGTTCGGTTTTTCCAAAAACATCCCAACCCTCCCCACATCAATTTTCAGAGTTTTACAAAAAAGTTACCAAAGAAGGCGATACGATTCTGTCGATCCACGTAACCAGCAAATTATCTGGCACCTATGCCTCGGCGGTGAGTGCTGCGGAAGAACTAAAAGGTCAATACAATGTCATTCCATTTGATTCAGCGGGTGGCTCTTTAGGAATCGCTTTCATGTGTCGCGCCGCTCGTATGATGGATCGTGATGGGAAGGGTGTAGAAGAAATTGTAGCTCATCTCGAATCCATGCGCGAAAAGATTCAAATTATCTTAACCCTGGATAACCTTGATTACGCGCGCCGCAGTGGACGAGTGGGTACGCTTTCTGCTGCTCTGGCCTCTGTTCTAAACGTTAAGCCGATTGCTGTACTAAAAGATGGTGTTCTTAACATGACGGAAAAAGTGCGCACCCGTAAAGCATCCCTGAATCGTGTTTTAGAAATGGGAAAGGAAGCTTTTGGCGACCAGCCTGTTCATATAGGAGCAGTTCATGCACGTGATCCAGAATCAGCAGCCAGTTTGTTGGAAGAAGCAAAGAAACAATTCAATTATAAAGATGCGGAACAGTCTGACTTGTCCGTTTCGTTGGCGATCAATTTGGGCCCTGGAACGGTTGGACTGGTACTATATCCCGCTGAGTAAGTGAGGACGTATGAGTAAGCGACAAGACACCCCCTCTCCCGAAAGTTTAGAGCACCTGGAAGCGCATCTGGCCGGCACCCTGCGGCCTGTTTCGCCCCCGAAGGACTTTGTCCAAAGCCTGCGCGACCGCATCCGCCTGCCTGAGCGCGAGGTGATCGTCAGCCGTCTGCGTGACTGGAACCGCCTGTTCCTGGTCTTTGGCAGTGTGATGTCGGGCATGTTAATCGTTATCACAGTTGCCCGGGTTTTGTATTATCTGGTTGGGCGCAGGGATATGGCGTAAGTCTCTTGATAATAAAAAATCCGAAGTTTTCAAAACTTCGGATTTTTACTCGATTAGCAACTCCTCGCACAGCTTACGTGCCTCATCCAGCAAATCCACATCGATGGGCAGTTTGAACTCTTCAGTAACGCGTAAGGTCAAATAAGCGGCACTCTGCTTGAGGTCCGGGGAAAGATGCGGATCTTCCGCGAGGATTTGTAATAAATCGTAAGCGCTCGATGTGCGGACGGTTTGTCCGCGCCGCTCATAATATTCGCGGATGGCGATTCCAGCCGCACGGCGTGCGCAAACACGCGCCTGTCCCTCGTTGCCGCGCGCACGGGCGGCTTCGGCGCGCTCAAACTCGTTTTGTAGCTTCTCTTTCCAATCTGCCATCGTTCGGATTATACTTGGGCTATGGATAAATGGGAAAAACTTAAAAGTAAGGCGTTGACCGCTTGCGGTGGTATCTTGAAAGATCCATCGGGATACCCTTCTCGTGAATACAAGGGAATGCAAATATATTTTTGTAATCAGGAATGCCTGCGCGAGTTCGAGGCGGACCCTGAGCGCTTTATGTCAGGCAGAGTGATGCACCCGATCGGGCGTAAAGAGTAACGCAAGTTCTCGCAGTGATTTGATTTCGGAAACGGAAGCAGGTTCGGGCTTAGTGATTGGTGGGGGGAGGAAAATGCTGTAGCTTAGTAAAAAAATTCGGACGGCAATTGCCGTCTGAATTTTTAATCCACAAAACGATACTTTAGCAAAGTCCAGACAGCTTCGAAAGCATCTTTGAGCTTGATCTTTTTGCCCTCGGAATAATCGCGCGGGTTGAAGGATATGGGTACCTCGTAGATTCGATATTTGCGTTTGAGTATTTTGGCAGTGAATTCGGGTTCAAAATCGAAGCGTTTGGCGTGGAGAGGCATACCCTCGATCACTTCTTTGCGAAAAACTTTGTAACCGGTTTCCATATCACTCAGGATTGTGTTGTAGAGGATATTGGTCATAAAAGTGAGCAGGTAATTGGCAATCATGTGCCAGAACATGACTACTCGACGCGGGCCGCCCAGGAAGCGCGAACCATAGACAACGTCAGCAATCCCTTCTTCAAGCGGCTTGAGCAGGGTAGGATAATCGCGCGGATCGTATTCGAGATCTGCATCCTGGATGAGTAAAACTTCACCCCTGGCAGCGCCAAACCCTGTGCGTACGGCTGCGCCTTTACCCTGGTTTTTCTCATGCAGAACAACGTGGATATTATCCTTGCCGTCCATTTCTTTCAGCAGATCGCGTGTGCCATCAATGGAACCATCATCGACCAGAACAATTTCCCAGGCAAGTTTGGTATCCTGGACACGCTTGACGATCTCACGAAGACTTTCAACTTCATTGTAAATGGGGATGATTACGGATAGTTTCATGGTTTGGGATTATAAACGATAAACGCTTTTGTCGGTTATATCATTCTTGTAGCCATGCTATAATCGAGTTGCCATCGCATATTTTGATGGGAGGTATTATGACTAGTCCGTTACACCGAGCTGTACCCGTTGCCCCTGCTCCACCTGCTGGTGGGGGCTTTTTGCCCCCGCAGGTTACCAGCCTGGAAGACACCGGTCTGAATCCACTCTGGTTACAGGATCTGGTATTGAAGGTGCTGTATTTTCGAGGATATCTGAGTGGCTTTAAGGTAGCTGAGGAAATTGCACTTCCTTTTGCAGGCGTGACTGATCAAATCTTGGTTGCGTTGAAAGCAGATAAATTGATCGAGGTTAAATCCTCTCAGGGGGGATTGGGTGAAGGCGCTTATACCTATGGAATCACTGGCGCAGGTATTCAGAGGGCGCGCGAGGCATTGGATCGTAGTCAGTATGCCGGACCGGCACCGGTCCCGTTCGAGGTGTATAACGAAGCAATTCGTCGCCAGAAAAGCGGGCGCTTAACCGTCACCAAGCGCACAATGCGCCAAATCCTATCGCAACTGGTGATTTCAGAATCAACTTTCCAACGCTTAGGCCCGGCGTTGAATTCCGGGGCGTCCATTTTCATGTATGGGCCTCCCGGAAATGGTAAGACCAGTATTGCGCGCGCTTTCGGAAACCTGGTGTTGAGCCAGGAAATGTACATTCCCTATGCCTTGTACCTGGATGGACAGGTAATCAAAGTTTATGATGCTGTCAGCCATAAGCAAGTTTCTGATGCAAAACCCAACGCTCCTGGTACAACCACTGGCAGCCTGCGTACGAACGCGCGCCGCGATCCACGCTGGGTCAAGGTGCGCCGCCCCTTTATTGTGACCGGCGGTGAATTGACGCTCGAAGGGCTTGACCTGGTGTATGATGATACGCATAAATTTTATGAAGCGCCCTTCCAGGTGAAGGCAAATGGCGGCATTCTGCTCATCGACGACTTCGGCAGGCAGCAGGTGCGCCCAAGAGACTTGCTCAATCGCTGGATTGTTCCGCTCGAGAACCGTGTGGATTACCTGACGCTGCATAATGGCCGAAAGGTTGAAGTTCCCTTTGATGTTTTGATTGTGTTCTCCACCAACCTGCCACCTAAAGACCTGGTGGATGAAGCCTTCCTGCGTCGTTTGCGTCACAAAATTGAAATTGGCGATCCTTCTTACGAAGATTATCGCGAAATTTTCAAACGTGTTGCAGAAGGCAAGAAAGTCGAATACAACGATAAGGGACTGGCATACTTATTACAAGAGTGGTACATCAAGCGGAACCGCAAGCTGCGTGCATCGCATCCGCGCGACCTGTGTGACCAGATCCTTGATATTTCCAGCTATCTTTCCGCTCCGCCTGTGATGAACCGCGAAATGATCGACCGCGCAGCACAGGCATACTTTGTAGATCTGTAGAACGAATTCAATCGTCGCTTACGGGAAGATTGCCGAAAGGAGGATTAACCGTTCCTTTCTAGCCAATCTGCCACGCCAGCCAGGTTTTGGAATGTATAATCCGGTTGAAATGGGGAGTCTATTAAATCTTCGATTTTTGTTTCACCGCTTAGAACCAGGACAGTAACAATACCGCTTGACTGACCAAGCGCAATGTCTGTGTACAGCCGGTCGCCAACCATGGTTAATTGGTTGATTGGCAGTTTCATCTTGGCGGCTGCAACGTCTACGATAAGACGATTCGGCTTGCCTACCACCAGGTCCGGCTCCCTATCCGTTGCGGCTTTGACAAAGGCGATCATCGCGCCGATGTCTGGCATCCAGCCGGTTTCCGTAGGACAATTGAAATCCGGGTGCGTTGCAATGTAAGGAACGCCTGCCCGTACGAAATCGCATAATGCCCACAGCTTTTGATACGTCAGGGTCGTGTCGAAGCCTAGCACCAGGAAATCTGGTTCCTGCTCTACGAGTTGGAAGCCATGCTGACGGAATTCTTCTTCGAGGGAAGGGGTGCCAACGATAAAGAGTTTGGCTCCGGGATGCTGTTCTTTCAGATTTAACGCAGTGGCCTCCCCCGAAGTTAGCACTAATTCTTCTGGGATGGGAAGTCCGAGGCGACTGATTTTCTCTGCATACTGACGACGATGTTTGGATGAGTTGTTGGTGAGGAAAAGAAACTCTTTCTTTTGCTCGCGCAATAGATCAATAAAGCGCAAAGCACCCTCCAAAAGACGATCGCTCAGATAGAAAGTGCCATCCATATCCAGCAGGAAGCCACGAACCGTACTCAATTTTTCGATGTTATTCATATTGAAAACCTGTTCCCAAAATGCGTAATTTTGCCTGCCAAGTTACAGAGAACACCCACTTGATGACGGCTTATCGTTCAACCTTTCCTCTAAAACAGAATTGGAATTCCATAAAACAATGCCACACTGGCTGGTGCGCTCAATCATACGCAAAGTAAACTTCCCTGTCAACATGATGAGATTACGCTCCTAGCACAGCTGCCTCAAAGAGGGCGAACTTTAGCTTTTCAGGAAGTCATAACACTCAATAGTTTGACAGGTTTTTCCTCAATTGGACACCGTTCCGTTGAGTTTCTTCCGTGATAGAATCGCATTCACAAAAGGAGAAATATGCTGAATCATTGGTTTGACGCAATGGAAAAGGCCATTCGGGAGGTCAAACAATCGCCCGAAAAGGTTGTGCAAGTTTTTCATCATAATGATGCAGATGGAATCACCTCAGGCGCCATCCTAACCCGTGCTTTTGAACGACAGGGGTACAAGATTCAGCGCTTCTGTTTGGAAAAGCCATACCCCGCCGTGCTAAAGAAAGTTTACGAACAAGAGGGACACATCATAATCTTTGCTGATTTTGCGGGACGCATCGCGCCGTTGATTTCCGAACTGAACAAAGGAAGAAATCTGACGCTGATTTTAGATCACCATGTTGCGGAAGCTTCATCTGACCCAAAGGTTCACAATCTCGATCCTGATCTCTTTGGATTAAAAGGCGACCGGGACATTTCCGGTTCAACGACCTGCTATCTTTTCGCAGTGACGATGGACCCGATTAACCACGACTTGGCTCCAATTGCTGCTGTCGGTGCAGTGGCGGATGGTTTCTTTGTAGATGGCCGGTTGGTGAATCAAAACCGGGACGCGGCGCTGGAAGCCGTTCAGCAGGGCAAGTTCGAGATGAAAGAAGTTGAGACCGGTGAGCAATATTGGTTGAAAAATTCAGAAGGTGAAATCCCCGTTCTTGAATTCGGTGATTATCTCGATTTGCTGGGAGGCGTGGGTTATTATCATAACGGACCAGATATGGGCGTCAAAGTTTGTCTGGATGGTGTTATGCCTGAATCAGACAAGATGGTGGAAGAATTAAAAGTCACCAGAAAGAAGATCTTTGACGATGAGATTGCTAGGCTTCAATCCGGTGGATGGAAGCAGGCGTCTCACATCCAGTGGTTCCATGTGGAAAATCGCTTCTTCCCGATGGGTGTAAAGATGATTGGTGCATTCTGTGACGCGATTCGGGAGACGAAGTTGATCGATCCATATAAATACCTGGCGGGATTCCAAATCATCCCCGACGAAATTCCTGGCTTTGGCACGATCAAGTTCAACGAGGTCAAGATTTCCATGCGGGTTTCCCCGTACATGGAAGGGGAAATCAGGGCCGGGAGGACACTGGGACTCAACATCCTGCTCCCCGAAGCCACGAATAGATTGGGTGGCTTTTCAGATGCCTGTCATAGCCTGACGGCCGCCACCACGGTGGCCATCGGCAAGGAAGAACAACTCATCGAAGAAATGGAAAAAATCATTGAAGGAGAATTGAATGGGTAAAGGAACTGGTTTTGGCAAGACCATCTTAATCGGGGATCAATTTGTGCTGGAGGAAGTTCCGGCTATTGTCTCAGCGATTTCTTATGAAACGGAGACAACCGTTGAACGGCTCGAGGCGGGCGATGGATGGCTTCTGGAGGATAACCGCATCGAAGTGCCTGGGTATAAGAAAAAGAAAGAAGAGCAACAGGTGCAATCGATTGACAGAATCCTCGAAGTGATGGAAATTGACGTGAAGAAGAATCCGATTAAGATCACTGTCGCAGGAAACTTGCTGGCAGGAAGCGGCGTAGGCGCCAGCGCGGCCATTTGTGTTTCGCTCGCGCGGGCGTTGAACGAGGAATTCGGATTGGGTTACTCGATTGAAGAGATCAACCACGTAGCCTGGCAGGGTGAATTCCCTTACCACGGGATCGCGAGCGGGGTGGACAATACCGCCTCGACCTATGGAGGGCTTCTCCTTTTTTACTTGAAAGGTAAAGAGAAGCATTTCGAAAAGATCAAAACCCCAAAACCTTTTGAAATTGTTTTGGCTAACAGTGGTATCACCGCGAACACGGCGCTCTTAGATGAGTTCAGCGAACGACAGAAAAAGGAAGATCCGGCTCTCTTCGCTTCGCGCATGCAGACCATCACAGACCAGGGACGGGAAATGAAAAAAGCTCTCGAAGCCGGCGATTTGAAGGTGTTGGGACAGATTATGACCGACAATCACCAGCTCCTAGTTGAGATGGAGTATTCTCACGATATTCTGGACAAAATGTGTAAGGAAGCCCTGGAGTGGGGAGCCTGGGGCGCCAAAGTGACGGGCGGAGGCCGTGGAGGGTATATGATTTCCCTGACGCCCGGCAAGGAACTTCAAGATAAGATTGCTTCGGCGTTTCAAAAGGAAGGGCATAAGGTTGTCAAGGCAACGATAGGTGGATGATAATCGGTCGGGACTATAAGAGAAATTGCAGTAAGCAGTAACGACTTTAGGTGTTTTTTCTGGACGGCTAAAGTCGTTACTATGATTCGCACGATGCATAACACGCAATAGGCACCACGTATTGTATAATCATCCCATGCTCAATGAACTGCCCTCCCCACTGATCCTCTGCCATCGCGGTGCGAAGAACTACGCACCCGAGAATACCCTGGCTGCCTTCAAAATTGCCCTTGACCTGGGCGCGGATGGCTTTGAACTGGATACTCAACTAACTTCCGATGGTCATGTAGTTGTGTATCACGACAGGACGGTGGATCGCACCACAAACGGGCATGGCGAACTTTACAAACTTCCACTGGCTGTACTGCGTGAATTGGACGTGGGCAGTTCCTTCTCGGAAAAATTTCGCGGCGAGAAGATTCCCACCTTGGATGAAGTGTTCGAGACCCTCGGCAAACGCGCCATCATCAATGTGGAGTTGAAAAACTTCTCTACGCCGTTCGATAACCTGGCGGAAAAAGTATGCGAAGTGGTCCGTCACCATGGAATGCAGAAAAAAATCATCTTTTCATCTTTCCTGCCCTGGAACTTGAAAAATGCTGCGCGTATTCTGCCGGAAGTGTCGCGCGGCCTGATTACGATAAAGGGCAGGTTGGGTGTGTGGGGACGTTCGTTTGGTTTTAATTTTGGGAGCTATGATGCCTTGCATCCTTATCTGGGTGATGTAACTGCACAGCAGGTGCAACGCGTCCACAAATTGAAACGCCGGGTTCACGTGTGGACGGTCAACACCGCAGAAGATATGTGCCAACTCTTTACTTGGGGTGTGGACGGCATCATTACTGATGATCCGCAACTTGCAATGGAAGTATTAACTAAAAAAACATGATCCCTTACGAGTGGCTTGAACAGGCTGAAAGCCGAATTTCTCCCTATATTAAAAGCACGCCGCTCACTCGTGATGCGGCGCGTAATCTGTATATCAAATGGGAGAACCAGCAAGTGACAGGCTCGTTCAAGGCGCGCGGGGCTTTTAATAAGGTGCTCCTGCTTGAAGATTGGGAGCGCGAAGTCGGTCTCGTGGCCGCCTCGGCAGGCAACCACGGAAAAGGCATTGCATTAGCCGGGGGAAAAGTCGGCGCTGCGGTGGATGTCTTCGTTTCGGAGTATGCTGTGCCTGCCAAAGTGGAATCTATGCGCGCGTTGGGGGCGGTAATCCATACTGTGCTGGGCGGCTACCCGGAAGCCGAAGCAGCCGGGAAAGCCTATGCTGAAGCAGGACAAAAAACCTGGGTTTCGCCTTATAACGATGGGCAGATTATCGCCGGACAGGGGACAATTGGGTTAGAGTTAATGCATGACTTACAAGTAGACGCAGTGGCCTGGCTAATACCGGTTAGCGGAGGCGGGCTGCTGGCCGGAATCGGCTCGTCGTTGCGGAAGCAGACTCATCGTCCGCGTTTGATCGGTGTGCAAGCGCAAGTTGCCCCGTTCATGCATAGTCTGTTTTATAACGATACACAAGATGGCATCCCTGACTTACCAAGTCTTGCAGACGGATTACTTGGCGAAGTGGAGCAGGGTTCTGTAACCATCCCTATGATTAAGCAGGCTGTGGATGAGATTGTCTTGGTCAGCGAAGAAGAAATTGCGCATGCCATCGCTTTTGCATGGTTTGTGTATGGGGAGAAATTGGAAGGAGCCGGAGCAGTTGGATTGGCGGCAGCCCTTTCGGGCAAGGTGGAGGCGAGTCCGGTTGTTGTAGTTGTTTCAGGAGGCAACGTGCAGCCCGAAGTCCACGCTAAAATCATTAAGCGTTTCGAGGGGGAAACATGGAAGTAAAACGCATACTTTCTTTATTTCTACTTTTTATGCTGATGGCGACGCTTGTACCAGCCCCACACGTTATTGCCCAAGGAGAAACGCCGCCAGAAGAAGCGCTGCGATTATTGGAAGCGCTTACCCCAGAAGAGCGGGTGGGACAATTGTTCCTGGTAACATTTACCGGGAAAGACACAGGTGCAGAGTCGCCCATATACGATTTGGTGACGAATTACCATGTTGGCGGTGTGGTCTTATTATCTGAGAATGATAATTTCAACCCTACGCCAAACACAGTGTCTGGCACCCATCAGTTAATTTCCGAATTGCAGCGCATCGAGTGGAATAGTTCTGATCCTGCGACAGGAAATTTACCGCAGCGTGGCTACGTACCCTTATTCGTTAGCGTCGAGCAGGACGGTGATGGTTTTCCCTACGATCAGATTCTCAACGGTATGACCCCTATGCCCAATGCCATGTCGCTTGGCGCCACCTGGCGGCCAGACTTGGCGAAGCAAATCGCTGAAATTCAAGGTAGAGAACTGGCGGCTTTGGGAATCAATCTGTATATGGGTCCCTCATTAGATGTGCTTGATACACCCAACCCGGCTGCCCGTAGCAATGTAGGTACACGTTCTTTCGGTGGTGATCCATATTGGGTGGGTGAAATGGGAAGTGCTTACATTAGTGGTTTACATACTGGTAGCGAGGGACGCATGTTGGTGGTTGCCAAACATTTTCCCGGCCTGGGGAGCTCTGACAGGCCAGTGGATGAGGAAGTGGCAACTGTGCGAAAGTCGCTTGAGCAATTGAAGCAGATTGAATTGGCCCCATTTTTCGCTGTGACGGGCAAAGCGTCTGACACACTGTCGACAGTGGATGGCCTACTGGTTTCCCACATCCGTTATCAGGGCTTGCAGGGTAATATCCGGGCTACCACACGCCCGGTAAGCTTTGATCGATCTACCCTGGGACAAATTCTGGCTTTGCAGGAATTATCAGATTGGCGTAGTAATGGCGGCCTGATTGTTAGCGACGACCTGGGAAGCCAGGCAGTTCGCAGTTTTTATGCACCTGCAAATGAAGGGTTTTCGGCGGAGATCGTAGCGCGTGACGTTTTCCTAGCCGGGAATGATCTGCTTTATTTGGGAAATATTGTTTCCAGCAATGTCGAAGACACTTATGCCACTACAATCGATGTTCTGGATTTCTTTGCCCAGCGTTATCGTGAAGACCAGGCTTTCGCCCAACAGGTGGATCAAGCAGTCACACGTATCCTTACTCGTAAGCTCCAATTGTTTGAGCGTTTTCAGCTATCCGACGTGCTTGTGCCGGTCGGTGATCTTGCAGCGGTCGGGCAATCGCAGCAACTGGTCTATGAGGTGGCGAGACGCTCGGCTACCCTCATCAGCCCTGATGCCCAAGAACTGACCTCTGTATTTCCATCTCCCCCGGCTTTGCGCGACCGTATCGTTTTTATTACTGACATAGTGCAACATAGGCAGTGCAGTGACTGCCCAGAAAGTTCCTCATTATCCTTGAATGCAATGCAAAATGCCGTGGTACGTCTCTATGGGCCAACTGCAGGAGGCCAGGTTTCAGAAGCACGCTTGACTTCTTATACATTTGACGATTTGTTGGTTCTTCTCAATGGGGCTGAGCTGGAGACGATGGTATCGAACATCAATCGTTCGAACTGGATCGTGCTTTCTCTATCAGGTTCTGACAGCGGACAGCCGGAATTGGTCAGCCGCTTCCTGTCTGAACGCCAGGATTTATTGCGCGAGAAACGTATCATCCTGTTTTCGTTCACTGCACCCTATTTCCTGGATGCAACCGATATCTCCAAATTGAGCGCTTATTATGGACTATTCAGCAAACAACCAGCTTTTATTGACGTGGCCGCACGATTACTCTATCAAGAATTGACCCCATTGGGATTCTCTCCGGTTTCGATTCCCGGTACAGGTTATGACCTGATTGATATTACCCGCCCCAGCCCGGATCAGATCATCACGCTCTCTCTCGACGTTCCACCTGCTTCCGTTCCAACAAGTTTACCTACCACTGAAATTCCAATTACCCCAACAACCCTTCCGACCAGCGCTCCTGAACCAACCCCTATTCCCTTGTTGCGCATTGGCGATACGATCAATGTGCGTACTGGTGTGATCTATGACTATAACGGCCATACAGTACCTGATGGCACAGTTGTACGATTTACAATGCTGGTAAGCGGAGAGGGAGGCGGCATCCTTCAACAGGTGGACCAGACCACAGCACTGGGAATGGCACGCGCCTCGTTCGCTTTGGAAAAACCTGGCCTGGTCGAAATCCGGGCATCAAGCGATCCGGCGACCCTCTCGGAAGCAATCCAAATCGACGTTAGTTTAGGCGAGGCAGTTGCCATAACAGTAGTAGCGCCATTCCCGTCTGCGACCGCTGAACCACCGACATCTGTACCGCCCACTCCAGTGGAAGAAAATGAATTTGTTACACTTGATGGGTATCCGCGCTTCAGCAGTTGGGTGTTCGCGATTATGTTCATCAGCTTCAGTGCTTTATTGGCATACTGGGCAGGCAATCTTTTGAAGTCACAACGTTGGGGGTTGCGTTGGGGGCTTTGTGTTTTGTTAGGCGGCTTGGTTGGTTATAACTTGCTAGCGTTTGATTTTCTTGGTAGCACGCAAATCGTACTGGCTGGTGGTCTCGGTGGCGTATTGGGAATGTCTGCGGTGGGGGAATTGATCGGGCTGGGGATAGCCTGGCTGTGGTCTCAAAGAGCTTAGCGGATCAAGGTTGTAAGCAAGCTGAGTAGAAATAATCCGGCTGCCATCCAGATTAATATGCTGTCTGGCGGGGATGAGATTGTTTCCCAAATGGATGAATTTGTTGGCTGTCTTACAACGGCAGCGGGGGTAGTTGGAGGTTCATGATAACCAAGCAACGACTGGCGCAAGATTTCGATAGAATCCGGGCGTTGATCCGGGTGTAAGGACATTGCCCACAGAATAGCGCGTTCGGTACGGCTGCTGATGGCCGGGTTGAGCTGTCGAAGCGGGAGCAGGCTTTCGGGCCGTAAGAAGCGTTTCCGCGCATCTGCTGGAGCTTCGTTTGTCAGCAAATGGTAAAGCGTAGATGCGAAGGAATACACATCAGCGCGTACATCGGTGTGCAGACCGTCACCGCCGTATTGTTCCAGCGGGGTATATAGGGCAGTTCCCTGTCCCTGGATGACTGTGATAGTAACTTCTTCCGGTGCCATGATCTTGACCAGTCCGAAATCCACTAGTTTGAGCAGGCCATTAGGAGTAAGTTTCAAGTTACTGGGTTTGATATCGCGATGCACAATGGAAGGTTCCTGGTTGTGCATGAAGGATAGCGCATCGGCAAGTTGGTTGGCCCAGTTCAACACATCCTTTTCTGCAAGAAAGGTTTTGTGACGGCGGGCATCCAACATCAGCGTGCGCAGATCGTTGCCCGGCACATAGTCCATCACCAGGTAATCTCGTTGGCCGCTGGAAAAGAAGTCGGATACTTTTGGCAAGTTGGGGTGGTCGAGACGCGCAAGCACAGTGGCCTCGCGAAAGAATTGTTCGCGGGCCTGTTCTAAGACTTTGTCTGGGAGGTTGCGGTCGTATAGAACTTCCTTCAGCGCACAAAGGCGACCAGAAAGACGCAAATCTTCGGCCAGGTAGATGGAACCCATCCCACCCTGACCGATCCGTTCGCGGATCTGGTAGCGACCACGCAAGACCTCCCCGTTCTTGAGGGGGAAAGACATAGTTATTCGTTTCTTTTCGAAAGCAGGTTGTGCAGGAAGATTTTCGGCGTTGATTCTGCACAGAAATTCGCTTTTCTGCTATATTATATCCAATGTGCAACTACCTAAAAAGATTGCACATTGGATATATTATAATTGCTTTCTGTAAATTAGTTGCTGGCTCTTTAGGATCATCCGTGAACCCCCACGAAATTTCCATAAGAGCCTATTTATTGAGGTCTCATGGAATTTTCATTGGAAGAATATCCCATGTTAGTCGCATTGGAAGGACTGCTTAGTGACCAACGCTGGCCGCTCGAGCGGACGGTTGTGCTGGGGCGTGACTCAACCTGCGATATTGTTATCCCAGACCGACAAGTTTCCCGTTATCATGCGCGCATCACGTCAACCAAAGAAGGCATGATCCTGGAAGACCTGGGCAGCAAGAATGGTACGCATTGTAACGGCACGCCATTGACGGCTCCGCTGGTGTTGCAGGATGGCGATGAGGTGCAGATTGCGCTGGCACAGAAATTCCAATACCTGACATCTGATGCAACCATGCCGTTGACAGAGGGCGCGGTCCACTCTGGTCGTCTGATGGTGGATTCCCGCTCACGGCGTGTGTGGATCAATCAGCAGCAACTCGTACCGCCGCTTTCGGCGCAGCAATTTAAACTCTTATGGTTACTGTATGAAACTCAAGGCCAGGTGATCAGCCGCCCTGACCTGATTGCAGCCGTGTGGGGTGAGGATCAATCGGCAGGAGTGTCTGACCAGGCGCTGGATGCATTAATCCGCCGCCTGCGTGACCGCCTGGCTGCACTTGACCCCACCCATCAATATATAAACACCGTGCGTGGGCATGGCGTGCGGATGGATAATCCGTCTGTTTAAGGTAAAGGCCTGACAGGTTTATCAAACCTGTCAGGCCTTTGATACCTTATGTCTAAACAAAAACTTCCTTTAGATCAAATATTACAGGGGGATTGTGTAGAAATTCTGAATTCTCTGCCTGAAAAATCGATCGACCTGGTATTTGCCGATCCTCCTTATAACTTACAACTTTCACAAGAATTATGGCGTCCTAACCTTACCAAAGTGGACGCTGTAAATGACTCCTGGGATCAGTTTTCTGATTTTGAAGAGTATGACGTATTCACCCGAAACTGGCTGACAGCCTGCCGCCGCGTGATCAAAGATACAGGCACGCTCTGGGTGATTGGTTCATATCATAATATTTATCGTGTGGGCGGCATTTTGCAAGATCTAGGCTTTTGGATGCTCAACGATGTTGTCTGGGTCAAGACCAATCCTATGCCAAACTTTCGTGGCGTGCGTTTTACCAATGCGCACGAAACTCTGCTCTGGGCGCAGAAAGACAAGGGTGCGCGATATACCTTTAATTATCAAGATATGAAAGCTCTCAATGAAGATCTACAAATGCGCAGCGATTGGGTTCTCCCGCTTTGCACAGGTGCGGAGCGCGTCAAGCTTAATGGTCAAAAAGCGCATTCCACACAAAAACCCGAAGCCTTGCTTTATCGGGTTATTTTGAGTAGTTCCAATCCCGGTGATGTGGTGCTTGATCCGTTCTTTGGCACGGGCACAACCGGTGCCGTTGCCAAGAAACTGCATCGTCATTGGATTGGTATTGAACGGGATGAAGAATACATCCGCGTGGCGCAAGAGCGGATTAACGGGATTCAGGTTCCGGCTTATGATGATGCGCTATTCGCTTCTTCGTCCGAACGAAAAGCCCGCCGCGTCCCCTTCAGCCGTTTGCTTGAAATTGGCCTAATTCTGCCAGGACAAACCCTTTATCTGGGCGAATCAGGTGATATTGAAGCCGTTGTCCGCGTGGATGCGTCTATCGTGAGTGAGGGGTTTGTTGGCTCTATCCATAAAGTAGCCAAGCAATTGTTAGATGCGCCTGCCAACGGTTGGCAAAAATGGTTTTACGCTGACGAGCATGGGCAAAAACATCCTATTGATCGGTTGCGGAAAAAGTACCTGGAAATGGAAAAGGATGGAAGCTAAACTCGAAAAGAAACTGGCTGACATGGTCCGCTCCAGCCGCTTGGCAGGGTTGGGAACACTGCGCGAGGGGGCGCCTTTGGTTTCGTTGGTGGCATACTTACCTGAAGATGATTTTTCGGCTTTCTATATTCACGTCAGCCAGTTGGCGCAGCATACACAGGGCATGTTAGTCGATCCGCGTGTTGGGTTGTTGATTTCCGAAGCAGACGATGGCCGTACCGACCCACAAACACTGGCGCGCATCTCGATTTTTGGCACTGCTGAACAAATTGGCACAGACGATACGAACTATCAGCCAATCCGATCACTTTACATATTACGTTTTCCACAGTCCGGGCCGCTGTTCGGTTTTGGCGATTTCGGGCTATGGCAGATTGTTCCCCAGTCTGCACGCTTTGTAGCTGGCTTTGCCCAGGCTTTTAATTTGACTTTGGATGCACTGAAACGGGTGGCAAAGCGTTAGATGATTTAATTTTATGAGTCATGCACAAGAATGGAATAAACCCGAAAACAAGGGTGGGCATGCGCAGCATGCCCACCCTTGTTTTCGGTACCTTTTCACTAATTGTGTGAGTCCTATATTTATGGGGGATTGAAAAACTTCCTGGATGTCGTATAATAAATTCGACAGTTTTTATCAGAATAATTTCCTGGAGATGTTATGGAAATAACATTTTATCCCTGGGTGCTCTGGCTTCATATTTTTGCATCAGTCACATTTTTCTTTGTGCATGGAACAGCGATGGCAATTGCCTTTCGTCTTCCTAAAGAAGAGAATATAGATGGAATGCGTGCTCTGCTCAACATCACCGGCATGACGCTCCCAGTTTTATTCGGATCTTTTTTATTGCTTCAAGCATTTGGAATCGCTCTGGCTTTTATGGCTGAATGGTGGAGACAAGCCTGGCCCTGGCTTTCCTTCATTTTGCTGAATGGCATGACCGTTTGGATGACATGGTATGGCCGCCAGATTTATAGCCCACTACGTAAGGCGTTGGGCATGCCTTATATGACCGGTTTTTCCAAAGAGAATAAACCTGTAGAGCCTGCCAGTATGGAAGAAATCCGTGCTTTATTGGAAAAAACCAATCCGCGAATGCTAGCCTGGGTAGGAATTATCATATCAGGATTGGTGTTGTGGTTGATGATCTTCAAGCCATTTTAGATAAAAAAACTGACCGTCACCTTCTGGATGACGGTCAGTTTTTTTATCCCATCTTTTTTTTCATCGAAATTTTCAGGGCTACCTTATACACTGATTCCAGTTTTTCAGTTAACTCTTTAGCCTGCTCGCCACCTTGCCCACTCTCTCCTTGCGCTTCGAGTTGTGCCATCAGGCCGCCGAGTGTGTTCATGAAATCTTCGTTTAGCTTTTCTTCATTTTCAGTCAGCATTTTCTCAATGGCTGCATCATCGGGGGCTTCGAGCAATTGCTCAATGAAAGCTACTTCCGGTGGCGGGGCGCTGGCTTCTTGCAGCACTTCCATCATTTTTTGCAGCTTTCCCATGCGGGCGTAATCATTTTTCTCTGATGCCTGCCGCAGCATCTGGCCGACAAGGTCCACCGATTGCTGTGTAAAGCCCTGAATATTATCGCGCGTGGCCTTGGCAATATCTTCTTGCTCAAGTAATTGATCGATGAAAGCCTGGGCTTCCTTGTACTGTTCTTCCAATTGGCGATCTATTTCATTAACATAATCTAACAACTTCTCGCGCAGTTCTTCCAGTTTTTTCTTTTCATCACCCTTTGCGGATTCCAGCTTATCGGTCAGGGTTTGGAAGAAGGTATAGTCCATACCGCTACGTGCCATACTTACATAGGCCCGGACGCGTGCCTCGTTGGGAGCCTCGATGACCAGGTCGAGAAGCTTCTCGCGTGTCAGACTTTGCCCCGCCTCTTGCAAAGCCTTTGAAGCTGCTTCCATTTCACCAACAGACTCCTGCAACCCGCGGCCAAACTCTGTCTCTTTGAGCAGTTGTTTCTGCAGCTCAGCCATTTGCCGGACCACTGGATCTTGTTCCGGATTGGCATTGCGAGGCACCAAACGACCAAATAGGGCAAAGAATTGCTCGTCGATCAGGTTTTCATTTTGCTTGATGATCTCAGAACGCACATCTGGATTGTTCGCCTGTAGTAAACGTTCGACCAGCATCAGGCGGTCTTGCTGTCCTTTGATCATCTCAGGCGTGATGCCATCTTTGCCGAGAATAGTTTCGACCATGGATTCGAATGTCAGGTTGGCCTGCGGTTTGAACAGGTAAGCTTTGCGCTTTTCTGCCGGCAGACGATCCATAACCTGCTTTATAAGAGGCCCAATCGTCTTCTCTTGTTGGTCGAGCGGCATGCTCAATTCGGGCGGAAAGAAGGTCAATAATAATTCTTTGTCCGCATCGTGATAGACCACTGGTGTGGCCAGGCGTCCGTGGTAGCCGCATACTGGACAGTTTGCGACATTGGATTGACCACCCAGTAAACGCTGCTTTGCGCCGGGGTCGTGGGTAACGTCAAAGAGTTGTTCTACATTGGCCGGAATTTGTTGCCGGCATTGGGGACAAGAGACTTGAGTTTGAGGCATGTGTAATATCCGTTTTCTGATTTTGAATTTATGATTGCGGCTTTGTAAAAACAAAGCACAATTGTACCATCCGCAGTTTGGAGGACTAACGGGGTAATGAAAAACAGATTCTCGCGCCGGAATCAGGCTTTGGGTCCGGCCAGATGCGCCCGCCGTGGGCTTCGACGATGGCGCGGGCAAGGTACAGTCCCAGTCCTGCGCCTTTGGTCTGCTTGACGGCGTTGGTCGAGCGGTAGAAGCGGTCGAAGATGTGTGGCAGGTCGCGGGCATCGATCCCGGGGCCTTCGTCGCTGACGCAGATTATCACCTGTTCAGGGCGTACCTGTCCACTCACGCGGATTTCGCCCGAAGGAGCGTATTTGATGGCATTCGAAATCAAGTTGGATATGACTTGTTCAAGCCGATTTTCGTCTGCTAATATGACTGGGCAATCTTTCGGGAAGTCTGCTACGATAGTGTGTTTTTTGGATTGTATGCGGAAACGTTCGACCAAGCGTTCTGTGAGTATGGGCAACGAGACATCGGAGCGATTTAGGCTGAGTCCACCAGCCTGTAGACGGGATGCGTCCAACAGGTCGTCGATCATTCTGGATAAACGGTCTGCTTCATCTTCGATCACAGACAAACTGTCGTTGATTACGCCCCGATCCCATTTGGCATCGTCGCGGCGTAGGGTGGAGGCGTAGCCTTTGATGAGGGCGACAGGTGTGCGCAATTCGTGACTGACGATGGAAATGAAGGTGGACTTGATCTCTTCGGCGGTGCGAAAGTGGGTGATGTCGCGCACGCTGGCGAGGATGTTGCGCAGTTTGCCTTCTTCGGAGAGCAGTGGCGCATAGGTTACACCGACAGGTAAGGGCGGTAGTTCTGTTCTTTCAATATCGCCTTCGACATATAAAGTAGCGTTGGGTGTAAGAGGCCAACCGCTGCGTTCTGCCTCTTCGAGGGTGGTGCCCTGCGGATGGCGTGCCCAACGGATGATTTCGTCATGGGGTTTGTAGGTCAGTTCTTCCCGGGATAAGCCCATCAATTTCTCAAAAGAAGCGTTGACGCGCTCGATGGTGTGGTCGGCGGTAAGGATCAAGATGCCATCCGCGGCTGAGTCGAGCAAGGCGTCGAGGCGCTGCTTCTCATATGTAACTTGTCCATAAAGCTGGGCATTGTAGACGGCGATAGCGGCCTGGTCGGCAAAGGATTGCAAAAGCCGGCGGTCGTTGGATGAGTACACATCGGGATAGTTGCGGAAGATGAAGATGACACCGATCAATTGCCCGTGCGCGGAGAGCGGCAACCCGACACCGTTGAGCAGTCCTTTGCTGGCGGTGTATGTCAGGTTTTTCAACATGCGGTTGAGTTCATCCACATCCAGTTCGCGGACTTTTTCCTCAGCCAACAGGGGGGTGAGGTAACTCAGAAAAGCGGGAGCAATTCCATGGGCGGTTGCGACGCGCCAGCCGTCCTGTTTTTTAAGCGAGATCAGACCAGCTTGCCCGGCCAGCATTTCAATTGAGATGCGCAAAATACGCGCCAGCAACTTGTCCAGGTCAAGTTCCTGGGTGAGAGCGCGTGAGATTTCAAGCAGGTAGTCGCGTTGACGAACGCGGAAGTCAGGTAACATCTATAATCACAATGAAGAAAAAACTGCCTTATTTTATCATTCACAATTTAGAGAAATGTAAGAATTGCGTTGATTTTTCATTGGCGCAGTTGTTTGGTAATTAATCACCCTTGATTTTAGTATTCGGTATTATTTCTGAAAACACAGGATTGTAATTCTGTTTTCGGAAAATGGGAGAAGACTGTAATTTAGTATACAGGGTTCCGATCTGGTTTCATGAAAGGGATTTCCATGCCGGAATAAGTTTTCGGTATGGTGAAAACAAAACCACGTTGGGCTTCCCAATGCGGTTTTGTTCCGTAATCATAAATAGTCAAATGGGGGTGCATGTCAGTTTTGGGGGTGAAGATGTGGCAAAATAGGGAAAAATAAAGTAGAAGGAACCGAGATGAAGAAAAGCAAAAAACAACTGAAGGCAACCTTTCTCAAAGAAGCAGAGCAGATATTTGATGAGCTGATGGCATGGGATGATGCGATAGTTGAACCAAATATGAGGCAAATCGAAATGAAGGTACTGGGATTGAGAAAGCAACTGGGAGAAGAACTGGCGAGGGGGATAGTAAGCAGACAAGAGAAACGACAGCCTGCAGAGAAGCAGATCTGTGAAGGATGTGGGGAGCAGATGGAGAATAAGGGGCTCAAGAGGAAAGGAGTGGAGAGCATGGTGGGGGCGATAGAGCTAGAGCGGGAATATTATTACTGCGAGAAATGCAAGCAGGGGCATTTTCCCCCTGGATGAACAGTTGTGTATATGGGACAAGCGCTGGAGTGAGCAGGTTGTCAAACAGGTGGTGTGGTTGAGCGGGTTAGCAACCTATGAGCAAGTAGGGGAAATCCTGAGAAAGGTCGCAGGGGTGGAAATCTCAACAAAAAGTGTATGGCGCTGCGTAGAGAAGTGGGGGAGCAAGCTGGAGCAGTTGGAAGCGTTACAGATGGTGAAAGCCTATGATTTTGAGCAGGAAGAGATTGACCGCAATCGATCCCTGGAAC
>WOR8_10001871_pt1 | contig 25990 bp, 18 predicted proteins | sample DeeMarSeWOR38_10_FD_19890 | JGI IMG/M metagenome (IMG submission 19890) | reverse complement strand
CTGTTTTTAACAAAACCCGCAATGATACAAATTATTCCGTTTTTGGGATGTTGACACGCTCCGATCTTTTCGGACAGGACTTCCTTTTCGCCACGTTAATGACAGGATACCGCTACCGAGACTCCAACATCAGTTTTCTGGAAGCGCAAACTTTTCTGAGTGGTGCGATGATCGGGATTGAGTTTTAAGGAAAGGGGTCAAGTCTTCGGTTGACCTTACCCTGGCAACTATTCACCGGCTGGGCCTGAATGCCTGCGAACAAAGGTCAAAAGAAGACTTGACCCCTAATGACTAATCGGTCCGCTTGGTCACATGCTCCTCCATTCCGGTGGCGATATTTTTTTCTTCATCACCTGCCATGGCATGGGCCGTAATCGCGATAATCGTATATAGGATTCCGGATCTCAAATTTCGTATTCCCCGCGAAGCGGTGTAACCATCTTTTTCTTCTAAAAGCGAAAATAGATAAATGCACTATATGTAGTTCCGAACATGGGCATTAAACATAGAAAAAACAGGGCTAATATCAAAATTTTTTGTGCTATAATTAAAAATGACGCAGATGCTAGACTATTGTTAAAACGAAATTTGTATGATTTTTTTTGTACATAAGAATAGATAGGAGTAGATAATATTAAAGCAACAATAATTGATAAAGGTAGGGCATAACCATTTGCCTGAAACCAGACCTCATTCACTGCAAATGACCGAATAGGAGTAATCCCTAGCAGCGCTTTGAAATAAGCACCAGCCGCTGAAAGATGCTCCGTTCGGAAGAATACCCATCCCATCATTACAACAACTAATGTGTAGGTATGTTGTAGCAAACGAGGCAAACGTCTGGTGAAATTAGGAAATATGCGTTCAATACTTAGAAAAAAGCCATGATATAATCCCCATACAAAAAAACTGATGGCGGCACCATGCCATATGCCACAAAGTGCGAAGACAATAACAAGATTAAAAGCTGTGCAATATTTTCCTTTTCGGTTACCCCCAAGAGGAATGTAAAGATAATCCCGAAACCATTGCGAGAGTGTAATATGCCATCGTCGCCAAAACTCTTGTATGCTCCGTGAAATGTATGGAAAATTAAAGTTTTCAGGGAAGGTAAAGCCTATCATTCGACCAATGCCTATGGCCATATCAGAATATCCGCTAAAGTCATAGTATATTTGAAATGAATAGCAAACAATACCAAGCCAGGCTGCAGACGCTGACAACTCACCTGCCGGCACTTTAAAAGCAGCATCCGCGACTCTACCAAGTGTATCTGCAAGAAGAATTTTCTTGGCTAATCCATAAATGAAACGAGTTGTTCCATCCGCTAAACCTTCAATAGTTATGATTCGTTTAGTAAGTTCTGATTTTATGTTCTTGTATCGTACAATTGGCCCCGCAATTAATTGAGAGAACATCGTAAAATAGCAACCGAAATCTGTAAGACTGGATGAAGCGGACACATCCTTTCGGTAAACGTCAATAATATAGCTAAGACCCTGGAAAGTGTAGAAGCTAATACCTATGGGCAAGGCCACATTTTTGAGGGCATTTATATTCCAAACTTTTGGGAACCAAAAATCAATATGAACGATTTCCAAAATTTCAAGAAAAAAGCCACAATATTTATAGTACATAAGCAGTAAAATATTAACAATTATTCCCGCCGTAAGAAAAAACTTTCGCTTTCCTATAGAGTTGCTGAAATCAATAAAACGTGCAAAAAAGAAATTACACAGCGTTGAAAACAAAAGAATTAATACATGTAAAAATTCTCCCCACGTGTAAAATAATATACTGGCGCCAAAAATAAAAATATTGGCGATGCTATGAGATCGATTAGATTTTGAGTAGAGGTACAAAAGGAAATGGGCAAGTAATACAATCGGCAAAAAGACTGAAACAAAGATGACTGAGCTAAATACCATTAACGCAAATCCTTTATGCTATAAAGCTCTGGAATAGGTAAAAACTGATATTCCTTAGGGGCAACTCCAAAGAGAAGATACAGCTTGATGGGTTCATTAGGTTTTCCATAAGCTGGCAGATGAAGATAGTTTTCTCCTTTTTTTATTGATTGTCTTATGGATCGTGATTTAGAAAATTTTTGCTCTCTTTGAGCAAAAAATAATTGGGCAACTGTATCAACTGGAGATAGCAGTTTAGCGATAACGACTACACGTCCAGTAACATCGGAGACAACTGGCGACAATTGCATATATGCGACTTTTTTTCCTGCGGTAAATTTTACCTTGTCTTTTCCCTTAGTAATTTGGCAATTGCTGCTTATTATTGCTTTTTCTATTCTTTCGGCAGGAGCTAAAATAATTGACGTATTATTTAGATAGATATCTCCAAGCATCAGCAAGTATTCCTCATAATAATTCATATCTGGCGGAGCCTGTCTTTCAGCAAAAGCATATATCACGGTTTCTGGTTTGAAGACCTTCAGAATTTGACGCATCTCAGTAAGAGTTAAGTATCCACAATGCATGTGAAGGTAGGCCTGAAAATGATGTGCCAGTGGAAAAATACTACCGCTTGAGCCCGGCAATTTATTCTGATGGGTATTTTTAAAATATGAATCTGTTATAAAAAGGAGTCTCCCTTGAGCCCTTTTTTTATTGTGAATTAGGTCTGCCTTCTGCCAAGGCAGATATACATCGGGGGCGAAATCATTAGGAATTACTTTCAATTCGTCGGTGTGTAGAATTTCCATCCATGGAATTGTTTCGCGCCCGAAGATGCCTACCTGTACCTCTTTGGGAACAATGTTATAGTGTATTCCTCTTGGTTTTGGTTGCAGAGCGGGTATATTCTCTTTGGCGATCGCTTTGCAAATTTCTTTGTAGGCTGTTTCTAAGCCGTAGCCATTCCAATGCACAGTATCAAATTTCTTATTGAATGGATTAGCAGTCGACTTATTCTTTTTTAAGGATAAATTTAGGTTAAGAAAATTAACAGGAGAGTTGCGAAGGACATTGTCAATTTGCATGGATTTACTTTTAGCCGGCAATCGAGAAAGTAAAGGTGGCAGCAACTCGGGGTTAAGAGTAGTTTTATCTGGAGCCATTACCATCAGATAATTGACACCATTAAGTTCCCAAAATGCCTGAGTGCCTGCCGCAATTATTTGAAATAATCTGATGTCCTTTTGTGAAATTGACGTTAGGCCTAAATAGCTTTGCACTGTAGGTGCTTTAGAAAAATTCGGAAAGAATTCATCTTTTTTCCCTTTTACAAAATAGCGTACATTTGTAGCAAGTACAAATTCCCAAAGCTTCATATACCAAGAAATCATTTGGGAACGGTATCCTAAATTATCAGCTAAGTAAGTTTCTATGCCATTGGACCATTGTTCAAGGGGTAATTTTTTAAAATCAGGTTTTTCAGAAATCATTCTATTTTCAAAGATAGGAACAGGCGGCGGGGCAGTGGTAGTAATCATTGTGACCAAAGGGGATAATAGCATAAAACAAAAAATAATAACAAAAAATATTGTGACAATTTTTTTTACTATATTGAAATTTTTCAGAGACATTGTTAGATATGGAATAATATATGCCTACATGTACTGCTGTTTTCTGATGGAATGTAATCCTTAGACTATTACTAAAACATTATCCGATTTTATCAATGTTTGAATTTTTAGCGAAACTTTAGCAGAATCACCCGCGGCTTGCCGCGGGGAGTTTCACTCAGCATACATTTTTGTTGCCTAGTTTTAACGATAAAGGCTTGCAGTTTTCAGCGCCATGCTTATCTGCATGACAAATGGGTTTCAAGAGCCTCGTAAAATTGCTTTTCGAGATGGTTATTGGAAAGGCGCGACAACAAATCGATAGTATGGAAAATCGAAAACTTTTAATAACACCATGTTGGAATTTATGGGGAATTTTTCGATGCTAACAGAGCATTAGGGGTATATGATAAAATTATCACTTGTTTCATCGTGAAATGCATACTCACCTTTTGAAGAAACCTCTTTCGGTAATTGACCAAAAGTCAAATTTTTCAGTTGTTTGGATTCCAAACACTGGATATCCAGGCAATTTGATGAAAATCATCGATAGTAGTCGTAACATGGTACGTTGCCGCAAAATGTTTAGTTTTGTTTGTCATAATTCAGTAAATTATACTTAAAACACTATTAACAATTATAACATGAATGCGCTTATTTTCAAAATTATAAGCTAATGGACTCATCTAATTGGCCCGGCTCGAAAACTGACCCGGATTTTAAGCTTCAGTTATGATAAAATTTGGATATAGAAAAGAAGATCAGCATGAGCCGCACGAGAATATCCTTATGCTTTAGCTTGTGCTGAAGGCTTTATGAAAACCTTAAAGGTGTCGGATGAACTCAAAGCAGGAGAGATAAACCCATACTTAAATCGTGTTAATGAGTTTGTAGATTAGCCAGGGCAAATATACACTTTTTTGAGGCTAAATTTATTTTAGACTTCGTGCCTCAGCCGCCAATTCTCATTTATTATGGATATGTTACGCGTATCTGTAAAATTGCCAAAATGCATGTATTCTCAATCCAAACTTAACAACAAAAGAGATCAACCATTGCTGTTTTAATTAAAGAGACGAAATGAAAAATTATGCTTTAGACAAGAAAAAAATAACGATAAGCATTTTAATTCTATTAGTTTGGCTTTTTTTCGTTGGTTTTTACCAGACCACGAAAAAATTACCGCCAAACTTTGATTTCCGTGGGAAAGAACTGGACATACATGTTGATAACATCGAATTTTTTTACGACCTTACTTACAAGAACCTAAATGGCAAAATTATCTCAGAACAGAGGATCTTTGATGAGATTTTTTCCCTGATCGAAGAGGCGGACAAGTATATTTTAATCGATGCTTTTCTGTTTAATTCTTATACACACCAGCCAGACAAGATTTATCGCTATCTAGCACCTGAACTTCCAATATCAAAATCGACTTTATAACCGACCCAATCAATACAGTTTACGGTGGGGCAATAAATAAAGAGATCGAAAGATTAAAGAGTATCGGTGTTAATGTGATAGTAACCAACCTTAAGGCATTACCGGACTCTAATCCGCTCTACTCTGCCTTTTGGCGGACTTTTATCCAATGGTTCGGGAACTCAGCCAGTTGCGGCCTAATACCGCATCCGTTTACCGGGGACGAGCCGAAAGTAACTTTAAGAAGTTATTTTGATATGCTTAATTTCAAGGCTAATCACCGGAAGGTCTTTATGGCTGACCAGCAAAAGAATATAGCGGTAATTATCACGTCGGGTAATCCGCATGACGGTAGCTCCGCCCATTCTAACGTTGCTTTAAAAATAACCGGTAAACTCTGGCAGGATGTTTATGGCGCTGAGGCGGCAGTCGCCAAGTTATCCGGCAGTGAGCTCCAGGGTCCGCTCCAAAGACTCGATAAAAATATCAGACTCGAAGCTGTGCATGCAAAAATCGTATTTCTTACCGAAAACCAGATAAAAAAAAAGCTTTTGGCTCTAATCAGAGAAACGACTGCTAATGATGAAATAAATATGGCTCTTTTTTATTTAGCAGACAGGCAAATAATCAAAGAACTCGTTAATGCCTCGGTGAGAGGAGTTCATATTAAGGTAATTCTCGATCCGAACAAAGATGCGTTCGGCTTTGAAAAAACCGGGATTCCGAACCGGCCGGTCGCGGAGGAACTCATTAAAAGATCGAAAAGCAAGATCGAGGTCAGATGGTACGACACGCACGGCGAACAGTTCCACTCAAAACTGGCGATCATAAAACAGGTCGAGCAGACATCATTACTTCTGGGGTCTGCAAATTTTACCAGAAGAAATCTTAATAACTACAATTTAGAGGCCAACGTGTCGGTTACAGTCAAAGAGGACGCGCTTTTTATTAAAGAGGCCACCGATTATTTCGACATGATCTGGGACAACCGGGACAGCAAATACTATACGGTCAGTTACGAAGCCTATAAGGATGAGTCAGCACTGAAAAGAATAGTTTATCTAATTCAGGAATATGCTGGTCTAAGTAGTTTCTGAAGCAATAAAATAAAAATGTTTTTATATCACCCCAAATGTGGAGAGGGGTCAAGTCTTCGGTTGACCTTATCCTGGTAACTATTCACTGGCTCAGCTTGAAGGCCTGCTAACAATGGTCAAAAGAAGACTTGGCCCTTAATTACTAATTTTACCGGACTGTCGCGGTCCGGTTAGCGTAACCACCGGGTATTTTTTTGCAGATTCTTTTAGCTTTTTCTCGAGTTTTCTTTTCAGCATAATTTTTTGCAAATTGAATTTATAATATTCAATTTGCAAAAATAAAGGCCTTTGTTAACCAATTTTTCTTGATAGAAAATTATCCTATCCCAGATCGGGGACGTTGATGGTGAACGAAAAATCCGAAATATATCTCTGTTTTTCACATGTTTTAACAGGAGTTATTTTGATTGCGAGTAGATGGTCGCCTACTGATTGGATAAACATTAACTTGTTTACTCGTGTGTCTTTTCGCAAAAAAAGAAAGGGCGGCCACAAGGGCCGCCCTGCAAGAAGGTGGAAAGAAAATTATTTTTAACGAGCTTTATTAAATATCGGCATTTTTAAAAAAAACTTTAGCTATTTTTGCCTGATTAGAAACCAGACGGCTGCAACAACGGCAAAGCCTAACGTGATTGCGAATGCTATGTTCACAAAGCTCAACATAATTTGAGTATTTCAACTATATAAAACGTTTGGGGTGACCCTCTTTCCTCCTCTCAATCCCCCCTTGGAAAGAGCGTCATCCCAGCGGACAAGGAAGGAAGGTACGGAAGGACGTACCAGTACGTTAGTATGGCATCGACCGTAAACTGTCAAGCAGAATTAAACAACAACTCAAATTAAACCTGCCTCTGGATTGGGCATCCGGAGGCGTATTGGAGAAAAGGCAAGGACAGAGCCTGTACCGGGAGAAATCTCGCTCGCATTTGTCCCTTGGTCGGCTTTCCTTTAAGCGGATAGAATGGCAATTACAATTATGTGAAATGAATTTCAGCATTGTAAGTAATTTTTTTCACAATGTTCCGCAAAATTTTTTATGCTGACGTTTTAAGTATTTGTAATTTTATCTTTATTTTACAATTCGTCCTAATTTGTTATTTTGCATGATTTTTGCACCTTATGCCGGAAACGAGGGGGGATGAGGATTATCGGGCCAATCAATCCAGAAGGTAAGGTGCGGTCTATTCCCGGGACTTTATTTCTGGTCTCCTTTCCGCTCATGAATGAACTCGGAAGATTCCAGTACGAAACACCAATTGTCTGAACGAAGAAGACGATGGTTTCCAATCATTATTTAGCGTGAGCATGTCCCCCGGCTGTTTCGGTTTATTTTCTATTTTTTCCAAATTCCAGAGCGCGGCGCATCTTGCAAACTGTTTGATGCGCTTCAGCCATTGGGCTTAATCGAAGGACGTTTTAGAAGTGTGGATTTGAGGTTAATGAAAATTTGTTTCCCATGGAATCCGAGCACAAAGGAGGAGGCCACCTATGATAAACGCCACTTTAAATTGGATTATTTATCCTTATTCCTCCCATAAAAAGACGGCTTCTTATCGAAAACAACGGACAATTCGCCCGCGGCTCCGATCTAAATTTCTCAGGTCGTCAGTACCCTGGATGGCGCCGCTTCTTTCCATACTCGTTCTTCTTTTGCTCCTCCAGATTCCAGGCAACGCAGGTGCTTCCAATGCTAAAGCCCCGAGGCCTTCTCCTGAAATCCTGGAAAAGCTCAAATCCAAAATCAGCACTGAAGGCCAGGCCCGGGTCATTGTCAAGCTGCAGTCGCCGGCAGAACCTTTTGCCGGGCTGGCCGGCAAAAAAGCCAAAAGTCGCCAGACGCGCGACCTTCGCAGTGCGGCCATAAAGCGCTTGCAAAACCGGCTTCTGAGTGCGCTGAATCCGCGCATTTTTGTGCTTTTCAATCACATACCTTACATGGCGTTGACGGTCGATGAATCCGAGCTGACGCGTCTTGCCGGGCTTCAGGAGGTGGTGGGTATCCAGGAAGACAGACTCCTGCGCCCGCTGCTCAACAACAGCGTTCCGCAAATTGGCGCCGATATTGCCTGGGCTGAAGGCTACACGGGCGCCGGGCAGGTGATCGCCGTTCTGGATACCGGCATCGACAGCGCCCATAGTGCCCTGGCAGGCAAGGTGATCGATGAAGCCTGTTTTTCAAGTGACAATCCCGCATATGACGCCTCAAGCCTATGTCCCAACGGAAGCGAGACAGAGATAGGGCCGGGTGCGGCTGTTAATTGTACCGGCATTTTGGGCTGTGACCATGGCACGCACGTCGCCGGTATTGCTGCGGCCGATGACAGCCAGTACGCCGGGGTTGCCAGGGATGCGGACTTGATGGCCGTCCAGGTTTTTTCGCGTATAGACAATATTTTTACGTGCGGGTTTATGGACTTCACCTGTCTGTCGGCCTTCACCTCGGATGTGATTCGCGGCCTGGAATATGTCTATGATCAAAAAGACAACTTCGACATCGCTTCCGTTAATATGAGCCTGGGCGGGGACAGCTATAGCTCAGCCCAGGCGTGTGATGCGGCCGAGCCGGCCCTCAAGGAGGCCATTGATAACCTGCGTGCGGTCGGTATTGCCACGGTCATTGCTTCAGGCAATGATGGTTATACCAACGCCATTTCTTCTCCGGCCTGCATCTCCAGCGCCATCAGCGTGGGCGCGGTGACCGGCTCTGACGGTGTCGCGGATTTTTCCAACACGGCTTCCTGGCTCAAGAGCCTGGCGCCGGGTACGAGCATCAATTCAGCGGTACCGGGCGGCGGGTTTGCCGCCAAGGATGGGACTTCCATGGCAGCCCCCCATGTGGCCGGGGCCGTGGCGGTTCTGAATTCTGCTGTGCCCGAAGCGTCGGTCGACGAGATCGAGGAGGTCCTCACCGGCACCGGCGTAATGATTACCGACCCCGGTAATGGGGCTGAGCTGCCGCGGGTCCAGGTTGACGCGGCCGGGGAAGCGTTAATCGGGCTTTATGACATCAGCTCCATTGAACTGGAGCTCGAGCAGGTCATAACGGGGCTCGACAGACCGGTTGCGATCACCCATGCCGCCGACGGTTCCGGGCGCCTTTTTATCGCTCAACAGCCCGGGCAGATCGTGATTTTCGATGGAGCGACCCTGTTGTCCGGGCATTTTCTTGATATCTCATCCCTTGTCTTACCGCTGACTGCCGGAAGCAGGGGAGGGCTGCTCAGTATCGCATTTCACTCGAACTATGCATCCAATGGCTATTTTTACATCAGTCACATCAATGTTGATGGTGATTTAGTGGTCGCGCGCTACACGGTTTCATCTGCTGATGTTAACCTGGCCGATGAGAGCAGCCGGCATGTTGTGCTTACCATTCCGGCGCCGCCCGGTGACCACTACGGCGGCCATCTTGCATTCGGTCCGGACGGATATCTTTATATCGGCACGGGAGACGGCAGTTCTGATGGTGTCGTGGTGGACACGGCCGGAGATTTAAGCACCCTGGCCGGCAAGATCCTGCGGATTGATGTGGACAGCGGCACGCCCTATGGCATCCCCCCGGGCAATCCGTTTATTTCTGATCCGGCACGCGATGAGATCTGGGCGTCGGGTCTGCGAAACCCCTGGCGTTTCAGCTTCGACCGCCTGACCGGGGATCTGTATCTGGCCGATGTGGGCGAGGATTCCTTTGAGGAAGTCAATTTCCAGGATGCAGCCAGCGCCGGCGGTGAGGACTACGGCTGGAGCGTTATGGAAGGCGATCAGTGCTATGGCGGGGAGACCTGCGATACCCAAGATTTGGTGCTGCCGACTGCAGTGTACGACCATTCCGAAGGCCGCTGCGCCGTCACCGGCGGGCAGGTTTACCGGGGCCAGCAATTTGCGCTGCTGAGAGGGGTTTACCTTTATGCCGATTTTTGCAGCGGAGAGCTCTGGGGTCTAAAGCGCAATGGCTCGGAGTGGCAGTCCGCCCTCCTGCTCGATTCGGCACCGACCGGCATCAGCACATTCGGGGATAGCGAAGACGGCAACCTCTATCTGGCCGATCATTCTGCCGGCAGTATTTATCGGGTTAAAATGAGTCTCAGCGTGCGGACCGTCGACCTGCCCGATGGACAGGTTGGAGAAACATACAGCACGACCTTAAGAGCGAGTGGTGGTCAGCTGCCCTATGTCTGGTCCCTATCCGCGGGAAGTCTACCCGATGGTCTGACACTGGATCCCGATACTGGCAGGATCAGTGGCGTGCCGGTGACGCCCGGGCTCAGCGCATTCAGCGTTCAGGTGGTTGATGCCAACTTTGCAACGGGTGCTCAAGATCTGTCGATCACGATCAACCCGGCACCCCTTGTGATCCAGACCGCGAGCCTGCCGGATGCCCCGGCCAACCAGAGCTATAACCAGGTCCTCCAGGCCAGTGGCGGCATACCGCCCTATAACTGGACAATCATTTCCGGGGCGCTGCCGCCCGGGCTCAGCCTGCTTCCGAACGGGACCATTGCCGGCATCCCGACCCGGCAGTGGAAATACACCTTCACCGTGGAAGTCAGCGATACCGACGGTGTCAAGGCTTCGCGTTCGCTGACTGTTTTCGTGGTTGGTCCCAGCGGTACGATCGAAATCCCTCTGACGGTGGACGTTATGGACACCGGAAAATACGGCAACAACTATGGGAGCAACTTGCATGCCACCGAGTTGACGGCCACCTTTCAAAACGCCTCCGTAGATCTGGTGTTCTCGGTCGCGGGCTATGACATCGACTACACCGATGAGGTCGCCGTGTATTTAAATGGCGACCTGTTGGGTTATCTCAGCAAAGGACCCAATAACGGTCTTAATGCCGGCGACAGCTTCGCCATCCCGGCGGAAGATCAGATCCCCGGTGAAAACCGCATTAAATTCGTGCAGAAGACCGAGGGCTGGACGTGGGGCGTCACCAACATGCTGCTGGAAGCGCATGTTATACCGCCTGCGGATATCAGCCTGACCGTGGGTGAGATCGACAATGGCGAATATGGCTACAATTACGGGAGTAATCAGCATGCGACCGAACTTACCGTCGGCTTTACGGGAACCTCTGCGGATCTGTTTTTTTCGGTGACCGGCTATGATATTGACTATGACGATGAGGTGGCGGTGTATCTAAACGACAGCCTCCTGGGCTATCTCAGCAAAGGGCCCAATAACGGTCTTAATGCCGGCGATAGTTTCGCCATCCCGGCAGCAGATCAGATTTCCGGTGAAAACCGCATCAAATTCGTGCAAAAGACCGCGGGCTTTACCTGGGGTGTCACCGACCTGCTGCTGGCCGAGTACAGTCTCCCATTGTCTGACATCACACTGACCGTCGGTGTGATGGAAAACGGTGAATACGGTTATAATTACGGGAGCAGCGAGCACAAGACCACCCTGATCGCCGGCTTTAAGGGCACGTCTATGGATCTGCTGTTCTCGGTGACCGGCTATGACATTGACTATACCGATGAGATCGCCGTGTACCTGAACGACAATCTGTTAGGTTATCTCAGCAAAGGGCCCAATAACGGTCTTAATGCCGGCGACAGTTTCGCCATCCCGGCAAGTGCTCAGATCTCCGGTTTAAACCGCATCAGGTTTGCGCAAAAAACCGAGGGCTGGACCTGGGGGGTCACCGGCCTGCTGCTGGCAGAATACACGACGCCGCCCGCGGATATCACCCTGACCGTGGGTGTGATCGACAGTGGCGAATATGGCTACAATTACGGGAGCAGCCAGCATGCGACCGAGCTTACCGTCGGCTTTACGGGTACTTCCATGGATCTGTTCTTCTCGGTGACCGGCTATGATATTGATTATGCCGATGAGGTCGCGGTGTATCTAAACGACAGCCTCCTGGGCTATCTCAGCATAGGGCCGGACAGGGGCCTGAATGCGGGCGACAGTTTCGCCATTCCGGAGAGTGCTCAGGTTTCCGGTGAGAATCGCATCAAATTCGTGCAGAAGACCTCGGGCTTTACCTGGGGTGTCACCAAGCTGCTGCTGGCCGATTACAGTCTTCCATTGTCCGATATCACCCTGACCGTCGGTGTGATGGATACCGGCGAATACGGTTATAAATACGGGGACAGCGCGTATAAGACCACCCTGGTCGCCGGCTTTGCGGGTACGCCCATGGATCTGCTGTTCTCGGTCACCGGCTATGACATCGACTATACCGATGAGATTGCGGTGTACCTGAATGACGATCTGTTGGGTTATCTCAGCAAAGGGCCCAATGATGGTCTAAATGCCGGCGACAGTTTCGCCATCCCGGCGGGAGATCAGATTTCCGGTGAAAACCGCATCAAATTTGTGCAGAAGACCTCGGGCTGGAAGTGGGGCGTGACAAGGCTCCTGCTGGCGGAGGGCAGCTGAAAACGCCCAAATGCAGGATTGTTTCGGATGGGTTTTTGTTTCAGCATTGGTCGCGAACCGACGCCATCGCGGAGCGAACCATATTGGCAAAGCTGACATTGCCCATGGTTATCCATTTTATGGTGCGGTCATTTCGAGGGTCCAGTGCTTTAATTACGGCCTTTTCGGAGTGCCCTTTTTGCGCAAGCTCACTGACGCTACCGTAAAGATCCTCCAGAAATTGCAATTTATTTTTGATTTTTTGCTTTCCGTTTCTGAGACAGGGGTTGTGCGCACAGAACAGGGCATCAAAGTCCAGAGCCAGTACCTTTTTCAGTGAAGCGATCTGTTCGCCGAAACGCTCATCCGCACGGAAAAATTTAATGCGTTCACCCAGGTAAAGGTCGCCGGAAAACAGCCAGCCCTGCCGCTTTTCCAGAAACACCGTATGGTCTCTGGCATGTCCGGGGGTGTGCACCGGTGTGAAGGTGAATCGATCGCTTTCGATAACGCCGTCAAACGGGATTACATCCACCGGAAGCGCTTTTCCCCAGACGTACCGCTGATAGGGCCGAATGGAGAAGCCGCCCTCCATTTTCGCAGCAGTCAGTCGCCGGCCTCTAACCGGGATCGAGTGCTGTGCGCTGATCCCGGCGGCGTTGCCGCTGTGGTCCTCGTGGTGATGGGTTAAAACGATGCCGCTGAGGCGTTTGTCCCTGAGCAGTTCCAGAAGCGCTTTTGCCATGTGTGACTGTCCGGTGTCGATCACCAGTGAATCAACGACATACACAAAAACCGACATCAGTGGCGGGCCGATCGGGCCGTATCCCAACCGAATGCTTTCAACTTCGTCAAAGTAGTCGGTCTTTACGATATTCATGCAGATCGAGATTTTTAGAAAGCTTTTTAAAGGATTAATAAATATGAGAACCCGGCTCAAAAATGTGGATCAGGGTTCAGGGAAAGGCGTCCCGTGAATTGATAACGGAGCGTGCACGCAGTAGGCGAGTATTTCAATTCGCGGGACAACGCAGCCCTGGGCCCTTAGACGCAATTTTGAGGCGGGTTCTGGTTTTAGCGTCGGACCGTAACCTTATTGATCACCACCGGCTCTGTGGGCTGGTCTGTGGCAGTGGTATTTACGGAACCGATTTTGTTCACCACATCAATGCCCTTTATGACTTTGCCAAAAACCGAGTGTCTATCATCCAGATGGGGGGTCGGACCGAGGGTAACAAAAAATTGGCTGCCGTTGGTATTGGGTCCCGCGTTGGCCATCGAAAGAATACCCGCGTCATCATGCCGCAGTGACGGATCGAATTCGTCCTTGAACCGATATCCCGGTCCGCCCGTCCCGCTCCCATGGGGGCAGCCGCCCTGAATAACAAAGCCTTCGATGACACGATGAAAGGTCAGGCCGTCATAAAAATTTCCTTCACGGCTGGTTTCCTGCCGGCCTTCGGCGAGATTGATAAAATTCCAGACTGTCTCGGGGCATTCTCTGGCATATAGTTCGGCTTCAAAGTCTCCCAAATTGGTTTCAAAGACAGCGATGGGACGATCAACATCTTCCTTGTAGTCAATTTTTTCGCTCATAAATTCCACCTTTTCATTAATTTTCGGATTGCAAAAGAATTTTGGTGATCGCTCATTAAGTTTGGCATTAAAATGATCTTGTCAAATGATGCTTCCCAGCAGGCCATCGTCGATGCGCTTTTGCGTGTTAACCACCACCAATTTATTCTTTTGGGCATCATCGGCATCAACCAGAATCGGTATATAATTTGATGAAAGGCCTTTCAATAGGCCTGTGGGTCTGTGCCGGGTGGTTTCTATCAGAATTTCAAGCTCCTGGCCGACGAAGCGACCATAGAAATCGTTCCTTTTTGCGCTCCCAAGCGCGCGCATGCGTTGACAGCGGCGTTTAATCACCCGCGGCGAAACTTTATCCGGGTAATCGGCCGCCGGGGTTCCCGGACGGGGCGAAAACGGAAAAACATGCAGATAGGCAACCGGCAACGCTTCTATCAGCGCATATGTGTTCTCAAAGGCCGAATCGGTTTCGCCGGGAAATCCGATCAGGGTGTCGACGCCAATGGCCGCATCCGGGAGCCGGTCGTGTATTTTGGTAATCAGTTGCCTGAAATCCTCAGCCCTGTAAGGCCGGCCCATTTTCCGCAAAATGTGATCGTCGCCGCTTTGCAGCGGAATATGAAAATGGCGGCACAGGATATTCGATTCGGTCACACGCCGGATGATCTCATCGGTTAATTCAAGGGGTTCAATTGAACTGAGCCGGACGCGCGGAATCAAATTTAAGTCGTCAATGCGTTCGATCAGTTCGCCGAGACACGTCTTCGGAACCAGATCGCTGCCGTAATTGCCCAGGTGGATTCCGGTCAGTACAATTTCCTGATATCCGGAGCTTGCAAGCCCTTGAATCCCTGCCAGTACGCTTTCAAGGGGTTTACTGCGACTCGGACCACGGGCGTACGGAATAATGCAATAGGTGCAGAAGGCATCGCATCCATCCTGGATTTTAAAAAAGGGGCGTGTGCGGTTGCCGGAAATAACATCGGGGCCGGGCTCTATATCCAGTGCGGGTTGAATATCCCTGCAGATGGTGAGCGGATGGGCAGGTGCCGGGTTTTTATCGGTGCGAATCACATCGCAGATAGCGTTTTTGCCGGCATTGCCGACGATATAATGCACCCCTTTGATTTTCTCGACGGCATCCGGTTCTGTCTGGGCATAACAGCCCGTAACCACTATGCGGGCCGTTGGATTAGCGCGTATTGCCCGGCGTACGGCCTGACGGGATTGCATAGATGCCTTTTGGGTCACCGTACAGGTATTTATGATGCAGATCTCCGAGGGCTCGTTTTTAAGGGCCCGTGACCAGTCGGCGGATTTAAATTGCTTCGCAATGGCATCGGACTCATACTGGTTCACCTTACAGCCCAGAGTGGTTATCGTAAATTTCGGCATTTTCTTCGGCATCCTGAAACCCGGTTAACATTTTGATAAAGTTAACTAAATTACTGCTATTTAACACCCCTGTCAACTCCCGGCTTGCCCTGGGCTGAAAGTTGAACAGATAGAATCGCCGATCATCCTATTTAGGAATCCGGTAATGGTCCTGGCAACACCGAATCCCTTAACATTCTGTATTTCCGTTATCTCAGCTTCTTATGAATCTTTAAACAGGATTGAGGCATTAAACGCCGACAAAGGGTTTTAGAACTTAAACGATTGATTTTAAATCCATTTTTTCCTATTATTTTAATATAAGCCTTTTTTCGCTTCTCAATATAAAGCTTAGAATTTAAAGGCGAATGCATGCTAAACCCTTTTGCATATCAGACAACCGGATGGGCCATTAAAGCCATCACCAACCTCTCAAAAGCCAGAATTTCGCGATACGGGGAAGATAATGTACCCGCCGGCTCCAATATTTTTGTAATCAATCATTTTACGCGGCTTGAAACATTTCTGATGCCCTATGTCATCTACCGGCTGACCAAAATCCCGGTTTGGTCCTTAGCCGCCTTCGAGTTGTTTCAGGGTGCATTTGGAACTTACCTGGAAAAAGTGGGCGCCGTTTCCACCAAAAATCCGGACCGTGATCGTCTGATCGTTAAGACCCTGCTCACGGGTGAGGCCAATTGGATTATATTCCCCGAAGGCCGCATGGTCAAAAATAAAAAAATAATTGAAAAAGGGCGCTATATGATTTCAGCGGCCGGGGGTAAGCATCCCCCCCATTCGGGCGCGGCAATGCTGGCAATGCGAACCGAATTTTACCGGCAGCGTCTGCTAAAGCTGGCATCAGAAAATTCGGATGAGGTCAGGCATCTGCTGGATTTGTTTCAGATCGAGAACATTGACTCCGTATCGCATCAGAACACACATATCGTTCCCGTTAACCTGACGTATTATCCGATCCGGGCGCGGGAAAACATATTAAGCAATTTGGCCCTGCGCCTGGTCGATGATTTATCGGAGCGCATTATTGAAGAGCTTATGACCGAAGGCTCCATGCTCCTGTCCGGCGTGGACATTGATATCCGCTTTGGAGAACCGATTGAAATATTCGAGTGCCTGAACTGCTCGCCGATTGATCTGGACATTTCGGCAAAACGGCGCATCGGATTTGATGACCCCATACGTTCGCGAAAACGCATGCGCAAAGAAGCGTTAAAGCTCATGGAACGTTACATGACAGCGATTTACAGCTTGACCACCGTCAATCACGATCATCTTTTTGCGTCGATGCTGCATGCCATGCGATCCAAAAATATCGATGCGCTGGATTTGAGAAGGCGGGTTTTTCTGGCGGCCACCCATATTCCGCAAAATTCCAAAATTAACCTGCACCGGAGTCTGCAGGAAGGCCAGGTGCATCTGTTGACCGATGATCGCTTCCAGAAAGCCAAAGATTTTATGGCCGTCGCCCTTGATACGGGAATCCTGACAGCCAGGGGCAATTTGTTGATTAAAGACCCTTCCAAGTTTTCCTCACCATATGATTTCCATCGTGCCCGGATCGATAATCCGATCGACGTCATGGCCAATGCCGTGGAACCGCTTACCGATCTGCAAAAGACCGTTAACCGGCTGGCGCTCCAGCCCCGGTTCTGGATCCAGAGAAAGGTCGCCCATTATTTGATCAACAGCGCTGTTGAGGAATTTAATGAAGACTATCAGGCCTTCTTTATAAAAGGGGAAACAAAACCCCGCTCGGTGGGCATGCCGTTTTTGATAAAGGGCAAGTCCAAAGATATTGGCGTCGTTCTATCACACGGTTATATGGCAGCGCCTTTAGAGGTAAGAGAACTGGCTGAATACCTTGGCAGGCAGGGTTTCTGGGTGTATGTTCCACGATTAAAGGGACACGGAACATCCCCGGAAGATCTGGCCACGCGCTCCTATAAGGATTGGCGGGCCTCCGTCGATCGCGGTTATGCGATCATCAGCAGCATCTGCAGGCGCGTGGTGGCCGGCGGCTTTTCAACCGGTGCCGGATTGGCTCTGGATCTCGCCGTGCGGGTGCAAGCGGTGGCCGGCGTTTTTGCGGTGGCAGCCCCCATGCGGCTCAAAGATTTTTCTGCACGATTCGCTCCCGCGGTAGACATGTGGAATCGTTTGATGGAACGCGCCCGGCAGGTCGGGGCCAAAAAGGAATTTGTGGAAAACAGGCCTGAAAATCCCCACATCAACTACATGCGTAATCCGGTTTCGGGCGTGGTTGAAATCGAGCGGCTTATGAATGCCTTAGAGCCCCAATTGCCGGATTTAAATGTCCCGTCTCTGGTTATTCAATCCCGGGGAGATCCTGTGGTGGAACCAGAGGGGTCCCGAAAAATATTTGAACTTATCGGAACTTCGGAAAAAGAATATCTGTTGTTTAATTTTGATCGCCACGGGATATTACGGGGCGAGGGCGCCCCTAAAGTGCATAGAGCAATAGGTGAATTTATTAAAAGATTCAAATAGTTTAAATATTTTATTTAAAGTATAACAGTAGCTATTTTGTTCTCCTTTGTTTCATTATCCACACAATATCAGGGTTCAGGTGTCTGTGTTGGGGTGTCAGCGTTGAGCACACGTTATATTGGTTTGATTGGTTTAATTTGTTCAATTGGTTCAGTCTAAGCCAACCAATTCAACCAATAAGACAAATAAAACCAATTTAACAAAGCCCTGAACCTTCTACACCTGACACCCGCCTGCGCGGCCGTAGCCGCTTCGTCGTAGCGAAAGCCCGAAATCCGAAATTTAGGTGAGTCCTTTCCTCTGTATTAATATCTATATAACTATTTATTTTTACTCGCAATATGGATTGTTTTGACATCCGAAATTCATCAAAATTTTGACATAAACTGTTATTTATATTACAATAATTAACAAATCGAGCGGACATAGAGCGGCCACATTATTTCAGTCTTTTTCATCGAAAATTAACTGAAACCATCTGACTTTTATGAAAAAATTGCTTTTGCTGATCATTGTAGTCTTAATGGCGGCGTGCATGCAAACCCTTCCGGCGGTAAAAGTTGCCGAAGAATCTATGGTGCAGGACTGTGAGCGAATTGCAACGCTTTCAGAAAACACAGATCCCGGAAGGGTTTTGGACAATTACCGGCCCCCGGACCACCAGGATGAGATTCTGCAACGGGCTGCCAACCTGGGGGCCACGCATATTGTCTGGGTTTACGATTATCGGATTGGGTCGGCCGGCGTTGCCTATCGCTGCGAACGTTAATTAGGTCACCACCGGGATTCAATTCCTCTAGCGCGGTGGCAGAAAACTGATAACTGTTAAAATGAGTGAAAAGATTTAATATGGCTAAAAGAAAGATGTACAATACCACCTTGGACGCGGACCTTATTAAGGAGATCAGGATCCTGGCAGCACAGCTGGAAAAACGCCAAAACGATCTTCTGGAAGAGGCGATCCTGGACCTCCTTGACAAATATAAGGAATCCGTAAATTAGTTGTCATAAATACTTGCTTTTTGTCATCTCCAGATGGTAAATAATCGTCGAGGGGTGGTCAAATGAGCTCAAATCCTGAAAAAAGAGACAATACCCGATTTGATTACCAGGCGCCGATCGTACTCGAGGACGCTAAATTTGGTATCCTTCAGGGTGCCCGGATGTTCAACTACAGCGACTTCGGATTGTACTTTGAAACCGACCACTTTCTTGCCCCCGGAACCGATATTTATGTCGGGATCCCCAACTCCCCCTATTCGCCTGATCCGGATGTTTATGAGCGGTATCATGCTCTCATAAAATGGCGAAAGCCGCTGAAGAGATCCTCTTTTTACTATGGTTACGGCGTTCGCTTCCTGCAAACCGATCCCCTGGACAGACCCATAGAAAGGGGCATAGAATCCCGTAAACATCCGCGCAAACCATGTTCTCTGAAGGTAAAATATGCAGTTCAAAAACAAATCTTTCCGGGGGAGGTAAGCAATATAAGCCTGGGGGGCGTTTTTCTTAAAACCAGTGAAAAAGATGGCCTCGATGTCGGGCAACGCTTCCGGCTGGCGATTCTCAATCGGAAAAAGGGTAATGTTATCAAGCGCGATGCCAGAGTGATCTGGTCCAACCGGAACGGATTCGGCGTGGAGTTCCAGCGGCCCGCTAAAAACAAGGCAAACGGTGCCTGAGCGGATTTAATTAGAGCTTGACACGGCACTTTGTGGTGTTATCATAATAAGGTATGCAGCATAAGCTGCGAAGTTGTTAATCGGTTAACTTTTCAACTTAACCTTTAACACTTTCCTCTATCCAGGTGGCCCATTCCCCATGGGCCACCTTTTTTTAAGAAATTGGTTTTGACTTTTGCCGTCCAATCTTGACAGATTTAAACATAACCTTATCTTAAAATTAAGGTGGTTGTTTCCGAACCTCCTTCAATCTCCTCGTTCTGCTGGGTGGTTCTTTTAGAACCACCCATTTCTATAAGGATACGGTGCAACATGCCAAAGCCCCCTGTGCTGGAGATCTTCTCGGATTATGTCTGACCCTGGTGCTATTTCATCACCGGGCGTGTTGAAAAATTACGAAGCGAATTCGAGATCGGAATTGAATGGATCGCTTTCCCCCTGCATCCGGATACCCCGCCGGAAGGCCGTTCGCTGCAAGACCTGTTTGCAGGCCGCAATATCGATATCCCCCAAATGCTCGCGCGTTTAAAACAGGTTGCCCGCGACCTGAGCTTGCCCTTCGGGGATCGGAAAATGACATTCAATAGCCGGCTGGCCCAGGAACTGGGCAAATGGGCGGAACAGGTGGGAAAAGGCGATGCATTTCATGATGCCGTTTTCAGAGCCTATTTCGCAGACGGTCGCAATATTGCAGATGTCAGTATTTTAGCCGATGTGGCTACCTCGATCGGCCTGGACGCCAAAGAGGCCAGCGCTATACTGGCAGCCCGAACTTTTAAGGAAGCCGTTGACACCGATTGGTCCCGCGCCTATAAATCCGGCGTGACAGCAGTCCCCACTTTTTTAATGAACGGGCAAACGCTTGTCGGCGCCCAGCCGTTCAATGCGCTGGAAAATTTCGTGCTGCAAAATAATGCCATTCGCCGTCAATCAAAGCATTAACCGGCCTGAAGCATTCAAGATCCGTTGATTGCCGCTCTTGAAGTGGTTTCCCTCTTCTAAGGACTGCCGATGAACATTATCGCCATTATCATTCTTTGTACCATCGGTGCTGATTTCATTTTGAACCTCGTAGCCGACAGGCTCAATCTCAAACACCTCAAAAGCCAGCTGCCCCGGGCGTTCGAAGGCGTTTACGATCCGGAGCGGTATCGTAAATCCCAGCATTACCTGAGGGTCAATACCCAGTTCGGCTGGATCACATCCAGCTTTAACCTCTGCCTGATTCTGACTTTCTGGTTTGCGGGAGGATTTCCCTTTCTTGACAGATGGGTGCGCGCGTTCGGGCTGGGACCGGTTTTAAGCGGGCTGATGTATATGGGTGTGTTGATGCTGCTAAAAGCGATTCTGTCACTGCCGTTCAGCATGTATGCCACGTTTGTCATTGAAGAGCGTTTTGGTTTCAACAAAACCACCCTGCAGACCTACGTGATGGATCTGTTAAAAGGACTGGGGCTGGCACTTTTACTGGGCACACCGCTGCTGGCAGCGGTTCTGGCCTTTTTTCAATACGCCGGCGCCAATGCATGGTGGTATTGCTGGATCGGGGTGACGCTTTATATGCTGGTGGTTCAGTTTGTGGCCCCCACATGGATCATGCCGCTGTTTAACAAATTTACGCCTCTGGAAGAGGGGGAGCTCAAATCGGCGATTTTATCCTACGCCAGCTCCATCGATTTTCCGCTGGAAAATGTCTATCAGATGGACGGCTCCCGCAGATCCACAAAATCAAATGCTTTTTTTACCGGTTTCGGAAGGCACAAACGAATTGTATTGTATGACACCCTGATCAAGCAGCACTCGGTCAAGGAACTGGTTGCGGTACTGGCACATGAGATGGGACATTACAAAAAAAATCACATCCGGCAATCTCTCATTCTGGGCATCCTGCAAACCGGTCTGATGCTGTTTCTATTGTCGCATTTCATCAGCTATCAAGGCCTTTTTGATGCCTTTTATATGCCACAGCAGTCGATTTATGCCGGTATGATCTTTTTTGCCATGTTATACGCGCCGATTGATTTTTTTGTTGGAACCTTAATGCAGGTTTTATCTCGCAAAAACGAGACCGTGGCCGATCAATTTGCCGCCGAAACCACCAGGGACCCCGTCTCGATGGTGGATGCATTGAAAAAGCTTTCCGTTCACAATTTATCGAATTTAACCCCCCATCCGTTCTATGTGTTTTTAAATTATTCGCATCCTCCCGTGTTGAAACGCATCCAAGCGCTTTCAAACTGATAACCGTCTGCGATAATTTGTATCTCATTTTTTAAATCTTCATGGTATCAAGGAAAGGCCCTGGAAGGCGACAGCGTCGGCAGGGTAAAAAGCGGTCAGGGAAATTTTGGGACCCAGATCAACACAGATATTCACAGATTAAATAAATTAATGTATCACGAAAGCACGAAACAAAGGAAAACACGAAATAGAAAAATATTTGTGTTTATCTGCGAAAATCTGGTGTCCCCATAACCTTAGCTTCTTATCGGCTCAAAGGAGCGCCAAAAAATGGTCGATCGATGGACCCGCATTTTAATACTGGCTGATCTGGAAGGAAGTTCCGGATGCTGGAGCTACACCGCGTCTTCGTTTTTGACCGACGAATGGTGTCGGGCCTGTCTTGAAATGAGCCGGGATGTAAGCACGGTTGTCAGCGCGCTTTTTGAGGACGGGGTAAAGACCATTACCATCAAGGATTTTCACCGTACGGGCTATAATCTTTTTCCGGAGCTGATTGATTCCAGAGCCCGCCTGATATCCGGATACTACCGGGGCCCCATTCCCGGCATTGGCCATCATGTTGACGCCCAGGCGGTTATGTTTCTGGGGATGCATGCGGCTTCGGGCTCCGATGGGTTTCTGCCCCATACCATGACCTCCCGCATTGCCCGCCTCGAGGTCAACCGGCGCTTGCTGTCCGAAATTGAGCTATTTGCCGCGTCCCTGGCTCCCTGGGGAATCCGTCCTGTTTTTTATTCGGGCTGCCCGGTGGCCTGCCAACAGGCGGCTGCCGTCATTCCAGACCTTGATTGCTTTGCCATCGATAAATCCGGAGGAGCAGATAAATTTGATTCCAGTGCCTGGCGGTCGCAATTGGCCCGGGCAGCGGTCAAATCTCTGACCAATCATGAGACCTTGCCCTATGAGCCGGCCGGGCCCTTTGATGCAACGGTAACCATGCGGGATGGAGAGCAGGTGGCTGCCAGGCTGGCGCGCAGATGGAAATTTGAACGAGCCGGCGCCCAGATCCGCATCCGGACCGAAGATATCGTCGATCTGTATCTTGAGCTGATCAAGCTGTGCTATCTAACGCCGGCAATCGAAAAAATACTTCCGCTTGCCCTGATGATTTTTAATTTGCAGGGTCGCATGGGTATAGCGCGCGCACGCCGCCGCTTAAAACGATGGGGAGACTTCGCTTGAATAACTTACCTTAAATCCGTCGCTTCCGTTATTTTCAATTGCGACGAGCGGGTTGATGAAAATATCGACTTCCTGGCGTGTCATGACCGCAAACTGATAATGGCGATTTGTGTATTTAAATCTTCCCCGCCGGCGTTGGGATTGCCCGACATAATCAACATGGGCGTTGATCCGATTTTGAATGCGCGCATTGGCATAATCGACCAGAGAATCGGTTATGGCATAAATTTCATTGCGCAGCCCGGACTCGAATTCGTATCCGGTACAATTTCTGGCGGCGGCCATGGCCGCCCACATGGTGGTTCCGGTGCCCAAAAAGGGATCGACGACCGTATCGCCTTTTACAGAAAACATGTTTATCAGGCGGTAAGGAACATCGAAGGGAAAGGCGGCACTCCGCAGCCGGGCGGTGCGGTCACCCAGGTTTTGGGAGGCACCTTTAAGATCCATCCACACATCCGAAAACCAGGCATTGCGCTCTTCCCAGAAAAAGGCGCTTTCCCGTCGATTTTGTTTTTCAGCATCCGGTTTAAACTCGCGTTTTGGCCCTTTGCGCAAAATCAGGATGTACTCATGTTCCAGGGTGACATAGGCACTGGGCGGCAGCATGCCGGATCCCATGAATTTATTGGGGGCATTGGTCTGCTTGCGCCAAAGGATTACGGGCAGGGACTGAAAGCCCAGCTTCTGAAACCGGTGTAGAATTCGGGAATGATTGGGATACAGCCGGAAGTGGTTGTTGACCGTGCGGGCCGCATCTCCGACATTAATGCAGGCGATGCCGCCCCGGGTTAATATCCGCCGCACCTCCTGCCACACCGCATCTAATTCCCGGTGCATCATTTCAAAGGCCGCGGGACCGTCACCTTTTTCCAGCGCTTTGCCGATCTCGGTGTTTTGATCGGCGAACATGGGATCCCACATTTCAATCATGGGGTAGGGGGGTGAGGTGACGACCAGGTTCGCCGTGCCCGACGGGAGGGCCTCCATATTTTTAGAATCTTGAAAGTATATTTGATGTCGGGTGATCATAGATTTCACCACCTTCTGCATGCAGATCCGGGAATGGCTTCTCTAATTTAACTAATTTAAGCTGCTTTAGGATTTTGATCCTATGCATTGGACGCGTACGATCTAATATAGAAGGTTCTTGCAATGGGAATCAAGATAAACTAAAAAAGATTTTCGGTTCATTGCCATAAACAAGGGGGAAGCTTAAACCTTGATTGCGTTTGTCAAATATGTGAAAGGGATCATCTGGTTACTGTTATGAGCGTGAAAATAAATATAGCGATCATCGGAGGCGGTATTGTCGGCTGCTGTTTGGCCCTGGAGCTGGCCAAAACCCGACAGGACATCCATGTATTCGAAAAAAATCCCGGGATTACCCGGGGTGAAAATCAATCTTCACGCAATTCAGGCGTTCTGCATGCGGGCATTTATTATGAGCAGGATATTCGACCCCTCAAAGCGCGCTTGTGTGTGGAAGGAAACCGCCTGTGGTACGATTTTGCCAAAAAATACAATTTGCCCTGCAGACAGACCGGAAAATTACTCGTGGCCAGGGATACAGATGAAAGCCGCAGGCTCGATTATTACCTTGAACTGGCCAAAGCCAATCGGGTGCCGGATGTGCGCAAGATCGACTCAGATGAAGTCAGGCGGCTGGAGCCCAATGTCAATGCGCATTCAGCTTTGCTGGTCCCCACCTCCGGGATTATCGATCCGGCGGCGCTGCTGCAGCAGGTCTATGCCTCGGCCAGCAACCGGGGTGTCAATTTTATGCCCGAAACCCGGGTCGTTGACCTTGAATTATCGGACCGTCAGATAATGGTGAGCATCCGCTACCGGGACGGGAAAGAAGATCGTATCGGGGCAGATACCGTCATCAATTGCGCCGGTGTCCATGCCGTCGATATTGCCCGCATGATTGATCCCCGGATTCCGGTGAAACCGGCCTTAATCCGCGGCGACACCTTAAAATTTTACCGCACCCGGAGGCCGGAACTATTTTTACGGGGCATGAACGTGTATCCAACACCGATGCTCGTCGATACCCCTACCGGCCAGCATCATACCCTCGGTGTGCATTTAACACCGACCTTTGACATGATTGACGGCGAAATAACCATCGGTGACACCGTCACCGTCGGACCCAAACTGCTGCCGGTCGACCATTTTGAAGATTTTAATCAGACACCGGTGCCACCCCCTGAAGATTTTCTTAAGGATATGAGTTTTTTCCCGGATCTGACCACAGCGGATGTGGAATTCCACCAGAGCGGAATCCAGGCCCGCCTTGACGGATTTCATGATTTTTACATCAAGCCCGATCGCAATACAAACCGGGTGATTCATCTGCTGGGAATCGACAGCCCGGGCTTGACCTCCGCACCCGCCCTGGCGAAATATGCAGCCGGGATGCTGAATTCGGTTTAAAAGGGAAGGGTGAACTATTAAAATGAGGGGTCGGGGCGTTTTTCCAACCGCTTTTTCGCCAGGCCCACCCGGGGCTCCGCCGCTGCCAGCCGCAACAATCTGCGCTGAGTTCCAGAAAACGGCAGCAAGTTCGCTAATGGAGGATAAAGAAGGTGGTCGGGACGGCCCGATTTGAACGGGCGACCCCAGCGTCCCGAAAGTTGGAGCCGTTTGTCAATCCCTGCTATTGGCGGATTTACGGGTGATGTCTTTGGTAATACTTTTTTGTATGTTCAAATCGATTGCCGGAAGTCTTTTGACCGCTTCTTTGTGCATCTCAAAATCCACATGCTGATAAATCCGGGTGGTGGTGTCGGTCCGGCTATGGCCCAGTATTTCAGAAGTCGATTTTAAATCAGCATTGTGCTTTAAAAGCAGGGTGGCAAATGCATGACGGAAAGAATACATTGTCAGACGGCGCTTTATACCGGCTTTTTCCTTAACCTGATTAAATATTTTCTTTAAAGATTTGACCGGCTTTTTTCGATAATGGATGA
>WOR8_10001228_pt1 | contig 26037 bp, 26 predicted proteins | sample DeeMarSeWOR38_10_FD_19890 | JGI IMG/M metagenome (IMG submission 19890) | reverse complement strand
CACCAAGGTCAAGCGCGGCCTGCATTCCGGCAATTCCACCACCGACAACGAGCGCATCCACTTGAAGTTTTTCCATGATGGCTCCTTTCTGTTTAGGCCGCTCGCGCCTGAGCAGCAAGCTCGTCTTTCGTGAAGCCAATTCCTTTGAGCAAGTCATTCATCTGATTGACCTCTTTTAGGAACGGCTTGACACAGACGGTGCAAATGGCCGCCAGTCGCAAGCGGCGGGTATCCAAGCCCCGCTCTTTCATCAAATCGTAGGTGCGATTGATGAGTTTCGCCGTACCATCCGCTTCAATCTTGTATGGGCTGTCGGTGCCGCTGTACATGACGATGATCCCGTCAATGCCACGCTCGAAAGCCCGCAGGAAAAACTCCGGTGGGAACATACATGGGCACATAACCGGCAGGATATACGTGTTGGCCGGATAATCCAGATGGGATTGACCAGTGGAATCCGCGCCAGCATATCCGCCTGCTAGGGTGCCGAGGATCAAGATTTTGGGTTGTTGGGATTGCTTGGGTTGGACCATAACTGAATTCATTTCTCAAAAAACAAATTTGAACACGAAGGGCACCAAGTACACAAAGGGAGATGGAATTTGTTTTGAATGGGGCACATCTTTTGCCAGACTCACAACAAAACTTTGTGACCCTTGTGTCCTTTGTGTTTAGGCATATTTATTTCATGCGGCGGATGAACAGACGCTCGTAGCCTTCGCCTGGCAATACGCCCATAAACTCATGGCCGACTTTCTGGCACCAGCGCGGCATGTCGTTTTTGGTATTGATATCGCCAGACCAGATTTCCAAAACTTCGCCAACTTTCACACCAGCGATGCTCTTCTTGGCCTCCAGCAACGGACCGGGGCAAGACATAGCTCGCGCATCAACAACTTTGGCAGCTTCAATAGCGGTTAGATCAGGGGTAGTCATGGGGAACCTCCTCGGTTCAAGAAGTTTGTTTGAATACACTTGGCGCTTTCACCAAAATTGGACAATCGCGTAACGGCTCATTGTCTGCAATACGATAGTAGATTGTTTGCCCTTCGCGCCGTGCGGTTACAATTCCATGTTCTTTTAGCAAAGCGAGATGTTGAGAGATATTTTGCAGAGATGTACCCACTTCATCAGCAATTACACTGACCGGCAACTCCCTATCAGAAAGACTCCACACTATCAGTATGCGGGAAGTGTTTCCAAACAATCTACAAAGTTCTGCCTGTCTCTCAGCAAGTTCCTTAATTGCAGTCTTCATCTCTCACAATCGATTCTTCTAGTAAGCCAACTTACCAAATGGCTTAATTAAGCGCCTACTTAACTATGGCACCAAGCAAAACAATCAACAAGTGAAAATTGTCACAAGTAGCCATCTTTTTTTTTATATCCAGCTATAAAAAATATTTATGCCCCAAGATGATTTCTCCATCCCCTACCAGACACTCCAATCCCAAGGTGCCTTTTCACGAACCACGCAAGTTCTAACGCAAATAAAAAACTCATGGAAGCAAGTTGCTTCCATGAGCCATCGAATTCAAAGAATACTTTTTAATTGGTCTATTCTGTTTTCCACTCACTCCTGCGCAAGAAGAATTTAGTGATCTCTTCCGAAACGGCTGGGATGAGCGCCAGTCCGACCACAACCATCCATTCGTTCAGGTTAAGCCAGTGGGTGTTGAAAATCGGTTGCAGGAAGGGGACAGCAGCAACCAGCACCAACAGGGTAATGGAAAGCCCTACCGCATATTGCATGTATCTGTTGGAGAAGATACCAATCGAAAACAGCGAAGCCCGCTCCGAGCGGACGGTATAGGCACGGAATAACTCACACAGCGAAAGCGTCAGGAATGCCATCGTCTCGGCGGTTTGCACATCCACGCCGAACCAGTCGTGCTGGATCAGGCCAACGATGGGATTGACACCCGCAGGGAGTGCCTGATCGATGTGCCAGTACAAGCCCAGACCGAAAGCGGTCAGTACAGCTGTAGTCTGGGTGATGGTCTGGATGATAATCCCGATGCCCATCGTCCGGTTGATGATCGGCTCGTTCTTGGCGCGCGGCTTGTCCTTCATAATGCCCGGATCGCCTTTTTCCATCGCTAAAGCCAGGGCAGGCGCACCATCGGTGACAAGGTTGAGCCACAATAACTGGATAGCTGTCAGCGGGGCGGGCAAGCCAGCCAGTGTAGCCAGGAAAATGATCATGATCTCGGCCACGTTGGAGGAGAGCAGGAAGAATACGAATTTACGGATATTGCTGTAAATAATGCGTCCCTGCTCAACTGCTGCGACGATGCTGGCGTAGTTATCGTCGGTCAGCACCATATCGGCGGTCTCCTTAGCCACATCCGTGCCGGTGATACCCATCGCCACACCAATATCGGCGCGCTTGATGGCCGGTGCATCGTTGACACCGTCGCCGGTCATGGCGACCACTTCGTCATTGGCCTGAAGGGCATCCACGATTTTCATTTTATGTTCTGGTGAAACGCGAGCAAATACGTCCGTTTGCTGGATTTCTTTCCTCAACATCTCAGCATCCATTTTGTCCAGGTCTGCACCGGTAGCCACTTTGTGACCGGGCTTCAGCAAACCAATCGTCTCAGCAATGGCGCGTGCCGTGTTGGGATAATCGCCCGTGATCATCACCGTGCGGATTCCAGCCGCTCCCCCTTCTACCAGAGCAGGTGTAACTTCGGGGCGAGCCGGGTCGATCATCCCCTGTAGACCAACGAACACCAAGTCGCGTTCGAGTTCTTCTGCTTTGATTTCGTCCCCTTCGCTATGGTTGGGGGATTCTTTTTCAACACGGTAAGCCATGCCCAGTACACGCAATGCGTCACGCGTCAACACATCATTTGCTTCCAGGATGCGCTGGCGTTGTTCGTCCGTCATCGGTTTGGATTTGTCATCCATAGTCTGGTAATGTGTACACAGATCGAGTACCAGATCCGGCGCGCCTTTGATCACAACGACAGACGAATCGCGCGCTTCTTCGCTATAAAAGGGGGATATATCCTCGGGGCGTGGTTCGCTTACTTCGTGAACGGTGATCATGCGTTTGCGTTCCGAGTCGAAAGGAACCTCGTTCTCTCGTGGGTAAGCCTGCTTCACCTCTACAGGCAGTGCCCCGGCCTTAGCCGCAGCCACCAACAATGCCCCCTCTGTTGGATCACCAACGATACGATAGGTCTTCTCACTATCAGCTTCCCCGGTGATTTCGAGTTCGGCATCGTTGTTGAGTACTCCTAACCAGAGCGTGGTCAGTGCGGCAGGATATTTGGTTATATCGACCGGTTTATTGTCTGTGGTGAAGTCACCTTCAGGCACGTATCCTGAACCTGTGACGCCGATATATTGCCCATCTACCCAAAGACGTGTGACCGTCATCTCATTTTGTGTTAGGGTGCCAGTTTTATCGGAACAGATCACGGTGGCAGAACCAAGCGTCTCCACGGATGACAGCTTGCGGATGAGCGCGTGGCGCCGGATCATTTCGCGCATCCCCAGCGCCAGGCTGATGGTCACAACCGCGGGCAATCCTTCCGGCACAGCCGCAATGGCCAGGCTGACGGCGATGATGAACACTTCCGTGATCGCTTCGGCATAATCTCTGAAGTATGCTATCGGCCCGCTAAACAGATCATTTATGTTTGTATAGTTGATCAAGGCCACGATGAAGACGATTGCCACGAGAATCAGGGATGCGATGCTTAGTGTCTTTCCCAATTCATCCAAGCGGCGTTGAAGGGGTGTTTCTTCCGATTCCACCGTTTGCAACATGGTAGCGATCAGGCCCAGTTGCGTGCGCATGCCTGTGCTGACCACAACACCGCGTCCGCGCCCGTAAGAAACTAATGTGCCCATAAAGGCAGTGTTCTTGCGGTCGCCAATGGGAACATCCTTATCCATGATAGTAGCAGCGCTCTTTTGCACAGGCAGCGATTCGCCCGTCAATGAGGCTTCCTCGACCCGCAGGTTGATGGCCTCCAACAATCGCACATCGGCCGGGACATAGTTCCCCGCATCGAGGAAGACAATATCACCGGGTACCAGATCACGCGCAGGGATAACCTGCCGGCTGCCACCACGCAGGACTTGCGCATCCGGCGCTGCCAGACGTTTGAGTGCGGCCAGCGCTTCCTCGGCACGCTGCTCCTGGACGATACCGAGCACCGCGTTGAGAACCACGATCGCCATGATGGCCCCCGCTTCAATGTAGTCGCCTAATAACGCCGAGATAATGGATGCGACAATCAACAGGATCACAACAAAGTTATTCAATTGATCCCATAACATGTGCCAGAACGTGGGGCGCGGCGCTTCCTGCAACTGGTTCTGGCCATACTGGGCAAGCCGTCGGGCAGCCTGTTCCTCGTTCAGGCCATTTTCTTGCACTTCGAGATGCCTGAGTACATCTTCAGGCGTTAGTGCGTGCCAGGCTTCTTCTTCAACTTGCGTATTCGGAACATTGTCATTCTGTTTGGTGTTTTGCATGTGCAAGCCTCTTCATTAAGATATTTGCCTACTTAGGCATATAGAATACAGATTGTTGTTCTAAACCCCCAACATTTTGTAACAATACCGGCAGGGAGCAGACGGAAGCGGTAATTCGTCGCTTTCGGTTTGCTCTGTCAGATAAGCTAACATTGCTAACGGGATATTACTGGCATTGCGGCGCTTAAAGGCTGCGACAAAACCCTCGCGTTCTTTCCCATTAAGTGCCTGTTCCAACCCAGCGGACACATTCCCAAAAGAAACTGTGTAAAAAGGATATGCTTCACCACGATAATAACGCGGGATCTTGCCAGGAATGGTCAGCCCCAGGTAGACGCAGGGGGTCACATCGCCGCGATGGTTGATATAGACAGTATTGATCGGATTCGCATCGCAGACCAATGTGTTTGGTTCCTCTTGCAGCGGATAAACTCGCAGGGGAATGTTCAGACGTTCGGCATTCGCCTTCGCCTGATCGATCACCGCAATATCTCCAGGCAAAGGTTGTTCAGCGAACACGTGCTTATTGTCTAGGGCAATACTGGGAGAATAGGTGAGGTTCGTTGCCACCACCTCATCTGCACCCAATGAGGCGGCAAGTTCTACCAACGGTGGAAACTCGCTTAGGTTGTCACGCGTCATCAGGAAATGGAGTTCCAGCCAGGGATTATCGCAGCCACGTTGTTTCTTGAGATTCGCCAGGCTCTCAAAGTTTTTGCAAAGCCGGGAAAACTGCGAGTCGGTACGCAAAGATTCGTGAGTAGGAGCAACTGCCCCTGCGAACGAAACAGAAATCAAGTTCACGCCCATGTCTACCAGGAGCCGATTCTGTTCATCCTCCAGGTAAGCGCCATTAGTGGTAAACCCTGTTTTGCAACCTTTTTCTTGGGCCATCTCCAGCATCTTCCAGAGATCCGGATGCAGCATAGGTTCTCCCCAACCCTGCAAATACACCAGTTCAAACAAACCCAGATAGGGCACAATACTCTCGCGATACAGACTAAGCGACATATCCCCTTCTACCCAATCGCCAGCTAAAGCGTCATGCGGGCAAAAGACGCATCCGGTACTGCATCGGCTTGTTACTTCAATTTGAACTACGCCAAAGAGACGGCTCTTAGCGGGCATTTCCTCCGGCTGTCGCCGCAATTTTGGAAAAAAATTACCAACGTTAGAGAGCGGTGGAAGTTTCATAGAATATCGTAAAGTTCCTGAACCAATTTAAGATAGACAGAAGAATCTTCCTCTGCTGACACTTCACGCAGGCGAACTGTTGGTTCATGCAACAGTTTATTTGCAATTGCTTTCCCCATAGCCTGCACAGTTTTTTCCTGATGCGGCGTCAGGGGGCCTAAGCGTTTCAAGGTTCGCTCGACTTCTGCCAGATAGATGCTTTCCGCCTTGCTGTGTAAGGCCTGAATAACGGGCACGCAGCGGCGAGTATCAAACCACTGACAGAAATTTTCAAGCTCCTGCTGGATAATAACTTCAACTTCCTGATAAATCGTTTTTGTTACTGGGTGCCCCGTTTTGACGATGACATCCAGGTCGTCGATGTTTGCTAACTGCACGCCGGGGATGGATGCAATATCCGGGTCGGCATCGCGGGGAACGGCCAGGTCTGCTACCAGGAGCGAGCGGCCATCACGGGCCTGCTGCGCTTTCTCTACGGCATCCGCATGCAGGACGATGTGCGGCGCGCCCGTTGAGCAGATCACGATATCGGCCTGCGTCAGGGTTTCATCCAGGGCATCGAAATGGACCGCCATACCATTCAGGTTCCTGGCTAATTTTTGCGCTTTTTCAAATGTCCGGTTGGCGATCATGACGCAGCGTAGGCCGGCCCTGACCAAAGCCCGCGCTGTGATTGCGCTGATCTTCCCAGCTCCGATCAACAGGGCTGTGCGCTTCGTCAACGGACCGAAAACCTGCTCAGCCAATTCAACCACCACGCTGGCCACCGAAATATCCCCGCGCCCAATCTCTGTTTCGGCGCGGGCACGCTTCCCAACCTGGATGGCATAACGGAAGAGCGCCGAAAGAATCGGCCCGGTTGCCCCAGCAACCTGCGCCATCTCCCCTGCTGACCGCACCTGCCCCAAGATTTCGTTCTCACCCAGCACCAACGAATCCAACCCGGCAGCAACCTGCATCAGATGTTCCACCGCTTCCACGCCCCGCTGAATATAAAGCATTTGTTGCAATTCACCAGCAGGTAATTTAGCATGGTCTGATAGAAACTCTCGCAACCTGGCTTCCCCGCTGGATGAATCACATGTACAGAGATAAATCTCGGTGCGGTTGCAGGTAGACAACAATACGGCTTCTTTGATCTCGGCTGATCCATCACCCATCAATTCTTTCAAGGCAACCGGGATGCGTTCTGGACCAAACGCCAAACGCTCACGCACGTCTACAGGCGCGACCTTGTGATTCAGCCCGATCATCAGGATTGGCATGGTTTGCGTCACGGCTTCACCCCCTGGCGGGTTTCCTGATATTCCCGCGCTCGGCGAACCAGGCCAGCAGCCCAATCCGGCGCACCACCGCAATGCAAGTGAGTATAGGATGCCAGCACATTACGGTAAGTGATCCCGTCCCGGCTCTCTCCTATTCCATTGCCGCGTGAGAGGTGGTAAGCCGTGGCCTGGGCGTTTTTACTGCCATTGACAGATATTGTAGTGAGACGGGAGTTATGAAATTCATGCCCGCGCAATACCGTGCCAGGCACAAAGAATGGATTTTCTCTGTCTACTTCGGCAATCACATAACCATGTCCCTGGGGTTTGCCAGTCATCTCGACTTCGCAAGGTAGGGCACCTACCATCTCAGCCGACTTTTCATCCCAACGGATACGCTTCGACAGGTACATCAACCCGCCGCATTCTGCGTAGGCCGGTAAATTATTTTCAATTGCTTGACGAATTGCCATGCGAAGGTCGGCATTTGCAGACAACTCATCCATGAACATTTCGGGAAAGCCGCCGCCGATGTAGAGGGCATCTACATCGGGCAATTCTGTATCGTGCAGGGCGTCGATGAAGACCAGCTCAGCGCCTGCGTCTTCTAACGCTTCCAGGTTGGCTGGATAATAGAAGGTGAAGGCGCGATCGCGCATGACGCCGATCTTGACGCGCGGGGATTGTGGAATTGGAATGTTGGTTTCGGCAGGAGAATATAACGGTGGGGTTGTCCGGGCGATTTCCAAGACAGTGTCTAGCTCGAGATATTTTTCGATGGTCTCCTGGCAGGCCGTGATGGCGGAGAGATGCGAGTCATCCTCCTCACGGGGGATCAGTCCCAGGTGACGATCCGGGATGGTCAGCTTTTCGTCACGGGGAATGGCTCCCACGACAGGAATGCCACAATGGCTTTCGATGGCCCGCCGCAAGCGTGCTTCGTGGCGGCTGCGGGCCACGTTGTTGACCACCACCCCGGCGATATTCGTCCCCGGCTCAAAGGTCTGGCAGCCATGCACGATAGCGGCTACACTGCGCCCGATACGGGTCGCATTGACCACCAGCAGAATGGGAGCGTCCAATGCCCGCGCGACCGCGGCGGTACTGCCAGTTCCGGTCTCGTCAAAAGAGTCAAACAGCCCGTGATTGCCTTCGACGATGCTCAGTTCCACATCCCTGGCGGGGCGCACAAAAGCCCGAAGGATGGCTTCGGGCTGCTCATAAAAAAACGGATCCAGGGTGCGGCAGGGGCGTCCGGCGGCTTCACTTAGCCAGGATGGATCGATGTAATCCGGTCCCTTTTTGTACGGTTGGACTGCGAGGCCTCTACCTTTAAACGCCGCACACAACCCCAGTGTGACTGTTGTTTTTCCACTCCGTCCCTGGGGGGCGGCAATCACCAGGCGAGGGTACGTGTTCTCTTCCTGTTGTGGCATCGCAAAAATACATCAAAATACGGAACAAGCGCTAATATTCCGTGACTGTCACTGCTCCCTTTTCGCAGGAGGCCTCGCAAGATAGGCACCCGCTACAAGCATCGGGATCACCGGTGAACATGGCATATAATTTGCCATCTTCCTCTACGTGTGCGATCAATTGTTCAGGGCAGTTATCCACGCACTCGGAACAGGCTTCACATTTTTCGATATCGATTTCAACGATGAACATAGTACCTCCTAATCAAATTTCAGATTAAAAAGATAGAACCAGGTCAGCTTTCAAACCTTGTTTGACCAAAAAACTGGGGCCAACTAGGTCTTCAGCTTCCTCGATCAGGTCTTCGGGTGTCATGCTGCATAAATCCAGGGCGGTATCACAAACGTAGAAATTCACGCCCGCTCCCAAAGCCTCATCGATAAACTCTCGAATGGTGCGAGCACCTTCCTTGGGGCGCAAGTTCTCGGCGACGCCCTGTTTGAGGATCAGCGGCGCCTGCAAAACAAAGACAACCCCGGCTTCGGCGCCGCCCCGGGCTGCCTCCGCAGCGAACACAAACGGACCCGGGCAACGCTCGGGATTATCAGAACCAAAGGTTGCCACGACTAGAACTTTCTTGCCTGCAAATTCTTCTGACATTATTTGCTCTCCTGGCTTGCCTCTTCGTCTGTTTCCGGGCTTTCAATCTCAACTTCCGGCGGGGTCGGCCAGACTATCGCATTAGCGACCAGTTCACTCAAGTTCTGAATTTTGACTTTGAGCTTGTAATGTCGTTTGACCTCGTCCAATTGGTCGAGACAGTTATGGCAGGACGTGGCTACGATCTCCGCTCCAGTAGCTGCGATCTGGTCGGCTTTGGCCTTCCCCGCCTCTTTTCGAGCACCGGCAAATTCGGTCATCGAGAGCATGCCACCGCCACCGCCACAACAATAGTTTTCTACACCATGCGGTTCCATCTCAACAAAGTCCATAACTGTGTTGCGCAGGATATAGCGCGGCTCATCCACGATGCCACCGTTGCGCGCCTGGTTACATGGGTCGTGGAACGTCACCCTTTTCTGGTTGCGCGTTGGGTCGAGCGGCAAGCGACCTTCCTTGATATATTGCGCCTGCAACTCAACGAAACTCATAACCTTGAAAGGATAACGGTGACCGATCCAGTTTTCGGCTTCCCAGCGCTGGGAGCGGTAACCGTGTCCGCACTCGGCCATCACCAGTGTTTCTGCACCCAGGTGGTTGACAGCTTTTTCCAGGTTAGAAGCGATCTGCCGGGCGGCAACGTCATCGCCTGAGAACAGGCCGTAGTTGGTGGCGTCCCAGCTTTCGGTGCTGAGCGTCCAGTCTTCGCCAGCAGCGTTGAAAATCTTGGCCGCGGCCTGGATCAGATAGGGGAAATATTTAATCTCGCGCGGGTTGAACGTGTAAACAATGCGCGCGTTTTTCTTGTTGAATGGGATAACGCAACTCGGATCCCCCAACTCAGCCTGGAGTTCTTCTTCCATCCACTCGACGGTCTCGACATAGTCCTCTTCCGTGACGCCCATGTTGTTGCCTTCTTCGAGATGGACATTCACCGTGGCCTTGAGACCTTCAGGTGTCATATCGATGGCGGTCAGCATGGCGCGCGCGGTGCGGACGATATGCCGCGTGTCCACACCCATCGGGCAGTTGATGACGCAGCGTCCGCACATGGTGCAGGAGCCGAAAGCGGACATGATCAACTTTTCAACCATCTCCTGGTCGAGTTCCGCGGCTCCGACCCAGCCGGGAGCTGCTCCCGCTACCGGGTCGAACAGCGTGCGATAAACCTTTCTCAGTTGCTCGGCGCGATAGGCAGGCACATGCTCAGGTTTGGGGTTCGAAACGTAATAATGACAAGAATCAGCGCACACCCCGCAGCGCACACACACCTCCAGCGAGGCTTCCAGTTGGCGGTTGAGGCGCTGGCGCAAGACGTCTATAGCGAGGGCAGCTTTTTCGTCCGTGAGATTGAAGCGTTCGTCAGTGAATTTTTCGTTGAACATGCTGCACCTCTATTCCGCGTATTTTCCCTTGGGTTGACCGATCACGCCTCGATGTCCAAATCCTTTTCCAAAAAAGAACTTCGAGTAGAAGAAATAAACACAGTGTCGTATCTTGCTGATGGGGATATAAGCGCCCATAATACCTGTTACCACATAAAAGGCGGGCAAAAGCGCAGGCCGGAGCAGGGTCGCAAAGGCCAGGGTAATGAACAGGGAGGTCAGAAAGACCGAGGCGTAATCATCCGGCAGGCTCAGGACGCGCTCGTTGGGGCCAGCCAGGCGCATGAAGATACCCGCAAATCCGAAGATCGCGCCAAAGCCCGTGACCGCTGCCCCGATCCAGACCAGCCAGCTAGGCAGCGCTTCCAGCCAGGGACTGGCCAGAAGCACGCCGAAGGCCATGAATATCCCGATATGGAAGAAGATGCCGCGCAGGTAAGCAATCCAGTGGATACGGGTGGATTCCTTTTCCCAGGGTGCCATCCCCAACGTGAAAGCAAACAGGACAGCCCGACCTACGGAACCCCGTTCACGCGCCAGGTCCTGTTTGAACGGCCGGTTCATGATGTCTTTTATTTTCAGGATGATTCCCAACAGTCCAAGCGCCAGACCAACGATAGCGATGATGCCAGTAATAGCGATAATATCCATATTGTTCCGTTCTCCTATTAAGAGAATAAAAACTTATCTAAATTCGGAGCGCGGACTGAAGTCTGCACTCCGGGAGTTCTAATTCATTTGGTTGTAATGCGCTGTGCCGCTTCGTAGGCCTGGGCGAGGACGGCTTCTACATCGGTCGCATCGGCCAGATTGAGCAGGGCCTGGGTCGGAGCGAGCACATCGCCGCGTACGCGGGCAGCCAACGCCATGCCTTGCGCGCGTTCAATGAGTTCCTGGTCTTGTGAGATAGCGGCGACGGTGCGCAATACAACAGCCTTATCGGCTTCGCGGGTCATCTCGTCAACCAGCGTCAGCGCAGCCTGTGGGTCTTGCTCTGCCATAGCCAGGGTCAACTCGACCAGTGGATAGGCATCGCCCAGGTCACCAGCTAACTGACTTGCGGCTTCAAAATCACCGAGCACGGTCAACGCCTGAACTTTATAGTACGCCGATGAAATGGACTCGACCAGTGTCGCATCTCCCGTTTTGCGGATGACATCACGCAGGGCCACATCACAGTATAGCGGAACACTTATCATCGAAGCTGCATCCGCGTTTTTCCAGGCAGATGCAATCGCAGCCTGAGCACGCGCCTGTTCATAGGGATCGGCAATTGCATTCGCAGTTTCCCAAGCGGCGCGATATTCTCCCAGGCGGAGCAACGCGCTGGCGCAGGCATCCGGGTAAGCAGGATCAATTTTCTCGACGAGAGCAGCATTCCCTGAAGCAACGGCCAGGTCACTCAGACCATAGGCTAACTTTGCGCCGTTCAAGCTGTCCAACGCGGACAGGGCTTCATCGAAAAGGGCGGAATCGCCGGAAACCATTCCAATTTCACCTAAAGCATAGGCACGCTGACCAGCATCTTCGATTTCACGGGCGGCTTCGGCAGCGCGGTCATAGAGTGTTTGATTGTAGACAAGCCCTGCCAGTTCGCGATAGGTCCAGGCGCGCAGGGATGGGTCAATGATCTGTGCGACGGCTGGAGCAGCTTTGGCGGCTTCGACTTTTGCCCAGGCCAGCGCCAGTCCGCGCAGTTGCAGATCGCGATAGAGGCCATTTTGGCCTACAAGGTTTTCTTGTTCGGCTTCCAATAATGCAGCAGCACGGATTGGATCAATCTCATTCCATTCAACTGCTACGAGCGGCAAGGCCCAGGCGCGTCCGCGGGCAGCATTCAAATCGGTAGCGATCAAACCAGCAGATTCCATTTCCACTTCATGCCCAACCGTGACTTCCTGCACCGCCAGGCTCTGACCCCACAGGGCAGTTTCGTTCTCACGGGCTGTGTACAGAGCTAGTAGGGATTCATCGAAAAGAGCCTGTGCTTGTGCTGTATCTGTTTCGCTCCAGGCGGTACCTACTCGCGCCAGCATCCAGGCGCGGGCCTGGGCGCGGTCAGCGGCATCGGCGGCGCGTTGAGCAGTGTCGAGCGTAGTCTGCGCCGCTTGTTGCTCTTCCGTAGTCATTTCAACTTCAACAGCGGGAACCCGGAAGATAGGCAAGGCAAAGAACACAAATACCGCTATCACAAACATTACTCGCCAGAATGTGGCCCATGATTTACTGACGATCCCGGCTTTGATGGCACGTGTGTTGTAAAGCCCCCAGGCAAGCGAGCCGAGAATAATCAGCGTAATGACCGCCGCGTAGATGAGTACGGTGCGCTGTTTCTGCACTTGTGCCATCTGGCTCAGGACTGTATAAGCTTTGTTCATCTGGTAGCGCGCGGTCTGTGCTTCGCTGACAAAGGCGTCCAGGCTGGTGACCGGGGTATCCAGCATGCGGCTGTAACGCTGGGTGTAACCGTCCAGGCGGGATTGGGTCTTTTCGGGAAGAGTGCCCACCGACCCCTGCGCACGGTCGATCATGAGCAGCAGGCGTTCGGTGTAGTACAGTTCCTCGTGGATGGCTGTCGCTGCCGGACAGGGACTGTTGACTTCACGACCAATGCCACCCTTCCATTCAGTGACAGTGGCGAGGCGTGCGTCATCGGCCAGGTGACAGGAAACGCAGTAGTTGCCGGGAACGAGAGTCGGCCCATCGGTTTCGGTCAGCAGGCCGCGGGCGGGGGATGATGCGGAAACAGATGTAACGGCCAGCGTCAAAACTATGAGAAAGGCCAAGGTTGGGATCAGGATTCGTTGTTTCATGCGTCCATGCTCTCAGGTTGTTCTTCAGGGATAGCAGGTTCTTCCTGTATGCCAGCCGACACGATCCAGCGTGCCATGAAGTAGTAGATCGCACAAGCCGCACCAACGATCAACAAGGCGAATACACCACCGGGACCGGCATTGTCGAAAAATGCGTGAACTACAGCACCAATGTCCATGTTAATCTCCTGTTGTGGCAGGCACGGGTTCGGCAGGATGGGCGTGACCGGGGAGTTCGTCGGCTGTTTCCCAGATAGGAACGATCGGGAAAAAGCGGGTGAAGACCGCATACAGCAGGGCCATTCCGGCAAAGCATGCAATTGTGATCATGATCTCCGGCAAGGCGGGAAAATAACTGCCCTGTCCCATCACATGTAGCATGCGTGGGCTGACTTCGGTGGGGATGATGACGATGTAGCGCTCCATCCACATGCCAATGTTGATCAGCACGGAGGCGAACACCATCCAGCCGATGTTGTTCTTGCCTTTGAAGATGAATATCAGTAACGGGATGCCAAACACGAAGGCGGCCATGCTCCAAAAAACAGTTGCATAGGTGCCGCTGAATTTGTCGTTCAGGACAACCATCTCCTCAGTCATGTTGCTGTAGCCGATGGTCAGGTGTTCGGCAATCATCATGTACAGCCAGCCGAGGACGAAGGTGATCAAAAGTTTACGCAGCGAGTTGAACAGACCGATATGCAGAACTTTTTCTAGCTTATAGGTTTTTCGCAGCAGCGCCAGGACGATGACAACTGCTGCCGTTCCCGAAAGGATTGCGCCCAGCAGGAAGAACGGCCCGATCAAGGCCGTGTGCCAGCCAGGCTGGACCGTCATGCCGAACAGCCAGGAGACGACGGTATGCACGGTCACCACCAGCATGGTCATAAAGACAGCCATGCCGTCCAGCACTTTTTCCAGGCGGTGATATTGCTCGGGGCTGTGGTTCCACCCCAGGGCCAGGATCTCGTACATGCGGCGCTGCCAACGCGGGGCGTCCGTCAGGCGATCGCGGCACATGGCAATATCGGGGATAAGCGAGAGATAGAAAAAGACAACGCTGGAGAGCAAGTACAAGCTGACCGCGGTCACATCCCACAAAATCGGTGACTGGTAGCGACCGAAGAACAGCAGGTTGAACAAGCGTTCCGGGCGACCCATGTCAATGATGATCGAGCCAGCGCCAAACGGCAGGCTGAAAAGTGTGATGGCTTCGGCAGCGCGGGTCAGCGGAGCGCGCCAACTCTGGCCGGCGATGCGCAGGATGGCTGAGATAAAGGTTCCCGAGTGAGCTAAACCAATGAAGAAGACGAAGTTGGTGATGTACACGCCCCAGTAGACCGGGCGGTTCATGCCTGTGATGCCCAGCCCTTCCAGATATTGCCAGACCCACATCCCCAGGCCGGTTAGCAGAAGAGCCAGCAAAGCACCCCATAGCAGATAGTCGCCTGTGGAAACCTTTCGCACAGGAGCAAGGATCGCTTTTATGTGTTGGTTCTTTGGTTCCATCGTCATCACCCTTGCTTCAAATAATAAACCTTCGGATGCGTGCCTAACTCTTCGAACACCCGGTAGGCACGCGGACTGTGCGCCAGCTTGGCCACCAGGCTGTTTGGATCGTCCAGGTCACCGAAATAGCGTGCACGCCCGGTGCAGGTCTGCACGCAGGCCGGGATATAGTCCGTGGTCTGGAACGTGCGGCCTTCGGCCTCGGCGGTCTCGCGCGCCTTGCGCAGTCGCTGCACGCAGAAGGTACACTTTTCGACCACACCTTTGGGGCGCGGCTGTACTTCAGGCTCCGGGTTCAGGTGTTCCTTCAGGTCATCCGGCCACTCTGGCTCATACCAGTTGAAGTAACGCACCGCATACGGGCAGGCAACCGTGCACATGCGGCAGCCAATGCAGCGATCGTAATCCACGAGCACGATACCTTCTTCATTCTTATAGGTCGCCTTCACCGGGCAGACCTTGATGCAGGCAGGTTCCTCGCAGTGCATGCAGGGACGTGGCAGGATCGTGGTCTGAACGTTCGGATATTCGCCTTCTACAAAAGGCAATACCTCGTTCCACAGGATGGCACGTCCCATGTCGGCCTGGTTCTTTCCGGCGATGGGCGTGTTGTTTTCCATGCGACAGGCTGCGGTGCAGCTCTGGCAGGCGAAGCATTTGTCAAGGTCAATTACCATTCCCCAGCGGGGCATAGACTACCTCCAAAAGTGTTCGCAAAAAGGAATCCCGTCATTTCTCAAACCGGATAAATGCGAACGCGGGCAGGCCCGGACACAGCCAGGCCGGTCAACGGCTCGCTCGTGATTTCGGTCAACGCGTTGGGGTTGGCCCCAACCACAGAATTTTCTTTGGACTTGCGGCCCCAGCGCACAAAGGTGTGGTGTCCCTGGCCGGGCGGCAGATAGACCGCGTTCGGCCAGATGCCCGCATAAACCCGGACTGTGGCCTGCACTCGGTTAAGCGGCGATTCCACCCAGACGCGCTCCCCGTCTTCCAGGTGCATGGCTTCGGCAGCCTTGTGGCTGAGTTCCACCCAGCTATCCCATTTGACGTCTCCCTGCAGGCCGTAGCTCTCCTGCAAGGTAGGTACAATGCCCTGCCACTGCTGAGATTGGGTGATCAGCGGCTGCGTCACCAACAGGAAGGGATATTCGATGGAATCTTTCGTGCTGTCTGCCAGTGCCGCAGGAATCTCGAAGTGCGGCAGGCAGGCCGGGGCAGAGTCGGAACCGAGCATGGCGAAGAGTTCACGGGAGAAGAAGTCAAAACGTCCGTCTTTGGGAGCGCTCAGTCGGTCTCGTCCGACCACGTCACTCCATGCAGGACTGCCGGGCTCCGCGTTAAAGTAGACTAGCTCAGACCAGTTACCATTGGCTTCCAACTTCTCCCAATCGAAACCTGATAGACGGTCTGTGATCAGATCTTTGTATGAGATCCAGGGGAAGGCGTCTTTCAGGGACCCGCCCAGTTTTTGCGCCAAGTCGATCAGCACATCGCCGGGATCGCGGGTATCGTGGACAGGCTCGACGACCGGGCGGCGTAGGGAGATGCCCGCATAGCCCGTGCCTTCCAGATAATCGTCTCCCCAGACCTCGAGGAAGGTGCTGGCTGGCAGGATCAGGTCGGCGTGCGCGGCGCTTTCGTCCAACGTGGAGGCAAAGCTGACCACGAAGGGCACTTTGTTCAAGGCGTCTATAGCTTGCCCGCCGTTGGGCATATCGTAGACCGGGTTGACGTTCAGCAGAAAGAGCGCTTCAATCGGGTAGGGCTTTCCTCTCAGGATGCGTTCCGGCACGTTCTGGTAAACCGAAAGCGCCAGCGGGAATTGCGTGCCCGCGCCGTCGAGTCGTTCCCGCTTTTCGCCCTTTTGGGCATCGCCATCTAGGGTGTAGGCAGGCCACTCGGTCAGTTCTGGGAAACGCTGCAGGATGACTCCGCCCTGGGCATCAATCGAACCGACCAGCGCGTTCAGGGCATGGACGGCCATTGCAGTGTAAAGCGCGTTGCCGTTCGAAAATTCGCCTGGTTCGGTGGGCATCACCGCCACAGCGGGCCGGTTAGTAGCGAATTCGCCTGCGATGCGGGCAATCTTGTCGGTGGAAACACCTGTGATGGCAGAAACGCGATCGAGTGTATATGTTTCCAGCACCAGCGATTTGAAGCCCTGATGTGTCACACCATCCGCATCTTCGAAATCTTCGAAGCCGTAGGTGAAATCGCGCACGAAATTTTCATCGTAGAGTTTGCTGTTGATGATGACGTTCGCCATCCCCAGCGCCAGCGCGCCGTACGTACCGGGACGGATGGGCACCCACTCGTCGGCCTTGATGCCGGTCAGCGAAAGGCGCGGATGCACCGCCACCAGCTTGCCACGCTGCGGGCGTCCGCGACGCATGAAGGCTGTCGCGCTCAATGTGCCGATCAGGTTGCGGCTAGATTCGAGAAGGTTTCCGCCGAAGGTCAGCACATAGTTGGAATTGTTGATATCATAAACCGGGATGGCGTTCACGCCCTGCGAGAGCCAGGTCGCCAGGCGGGCGGCGCCCTCCCCCAGGCTTTCGCGCGAAATCACGTTCGGCGAGCCATAGGCGTGCATGAAGCGGTTGACAACTTGCCGCATCTGTCCGCGCAGTTCGCCATGCAAGAGCGCCACACTGTGCGATTTGCCAGCTTTACGCAATTCCGCCAGCTTTTCGGCTACCAGTTTCAGCGCTTCATCCCACGAGATTTCTTTCCAGTCACCTGAGCCGCGTTTCCCAGTCTGGAAGCGCGGATGTTCAAGGCGTTCTGGGCTGTAGAGCACTTCCAGCGAAGTCTGTCCACGCAGGCAGCACACACCCTGGTTGAGCGGGTGCAGCGGGTTTCCTTCCACTTTCACGGCTCTTCCATTAACTACACGCACATCCAGTCCACAACCAGATGAACACAGGGCGCAGGTTGTTTTAACGATGGATTCATCCTGAGATTCTGATTGTGGCAGCAGTGGCTTTTCAGCAGGTCGTAAGGCGCTGATACCTGCTCCCGCGGCGGCAGCCGCCGCTCCGATCTTAAGAAAATCCCGGCGGGATAATTTCGATTTCGAGGTTTGGGATTGGGAATTTTCCATGCAGGCTATCCTTTACCAATCTCCGGAGTGCGGACTTCAGTCCGCTTAACTAAGCAGACTGAAGTCTGCGCTCCGCAACTTGAATAAGTACTAATTGCCATCGTATCCACCCAACCAACGATACAGGGGCTGGCCCTGCCCTGGAGCAGTCTCAAGCGCTTCGGCTTCCTGGACCTCGAGGTCTGTTACCGTGAAATAAGCCGGATCCACCGTCAGTTCGACGCCCAGCAACTCCAGCGCCTCGAGCGTATCCGGTACGTAGCCGGGCTTTTCGGATGCCACCCAGGCCTGTCCGCGCGGCCCGCGCGGGCCACCGCCTGATGGGCTGATGTGACAGCTTGCGCAGGGTTCGCCGGTCTGTGCCGAATATTCCGGCAGAGCCTCGGCCGTCGATACAGGCAAAAACGCCAGGAACATAGCCGTGACCAAGATCAATACGCCGAGAAAAATCAAGAATCGTTTCATAATCAAGCCTCGCCAACGGTAACTGTGTCGCCTTCCACCGTCACAGGGTACTGTTCCAATGGAATGGGCGGTGGCCCGGCTAGCACATCACCGAATTCGTCAAAACGACCATCATGGCAGGGGCAATAGAATTCTTTCTTATCCTTCTGCCATTCCACGAGGCAGCCCAGGTGCGTGCAGATCAGCGAAAAAGCCCGCAGGCTTTCCGGTGTGCGCAGCACCAACACGGATACGCCGCCGTAGGTAATGGCCTTCGTCCCTCCTACTGGAAGTTCAGCCAACGGGAAGGAAACCGGTTTGGCTTCCTGGATAGTATTGGTCGGCGGGAACAGGCGCGTTTGCAGCCAGGTTCCCAGCCAGGCCGCGCCAACCGTGAACAGTCCAAGCTGAATGAACTGACGACGGCCAGCAAAGGCAGATGGTTTAGGGGTTGAATCAGATTCAGGTGTAGTTGTCATAGTTTTTCACTGGTGGTCGAGTACCGCGAAGCGGAGTATCGAGACCACAAATTTCGAGAAGCTGTTGTCTCGTTGGTCTCGATACACCCTTCGATTTCGTTGCACTCCGCTTAGGGCTACTCGACCAACGAGTTTCTTAAGGAACAATCGCATCCACGCCTGCGTAGGCATGGCAGTTGTTACAGGATGTGGCAGGATCGTGGCATTGCAGGCAATCGGTTTTGACCATGTCACCGCGATTGACAATATCTTTGTGGTTGGCCTGCCACCAATCCAGTGGGCTGTGGTATTCGGGGGCTGGCAGGCTCGGGTCAAGATAGACCGCTAGCGGACCTTCCCCATCTTTTACGGGCTTCTCCACATATTGCGGGTAAAAAGCCACGACTAGGACAATGATTCCAAGTGTGACGAGAGACAGGGCTACTTTACGCATGAGTGTCTCCTACTTCAACTGCAGAGCGTTCGCGAATAGGTCAATCACGCCACCAACCTTAACCGGCACGTCCCAATAGTGCATGGATTCGGGCAGTTGCGCTTTGCAGATCGCACAGATTGTAGCCAGGTAATTGGCCTTGGTATGTTTGACGGCCAATGCGCGCGGCTTGCCCCCAGCCATCCGAATGGGCATAATCTCATCGGACAACAGCCCATTGCCCGCGCCGCAGCAGAAGGTTTTCTCACGGATGGTGCTTTCTGGCATTTCGATGAAGTTGTTGCAGACAGCACCGATAATTTCGCGTGGTTCCTCGATCAGTTGTCCCGCGCGCGCCGAATTGCAGGGGTCGTGGTAGGTGACGACGTATTCATCGTTGGCAGACTTGTCGATGCGGCCATTGAAAGCGCCCTTTTTCATCATATCCAAAATGAACTGGCTGATGTGGTAGGGATAAGGCGGGTCGAACGCATCCATTGGACCACTTAGCGTTGGAGTGAGAATACCTGCCCGCCATGCATGGCCGCACTCGCCCCAGATAATGGTTTTGGCACCCAGCATACGGGCTGCATCGATAATACGCCGGTTGACTTTTTGCAAATTGGCAAAATTCAGGAATAAACCGAAATTTCCACCTTCATTACAATAGGTGCTGGTCGTCCAACTGATGCCCAGGTAGTGGAACAGTTTGGCATAACCGATCATCGTGTCGGTATTGGCAAAATTGTCTGCTGAGGGGGGGACAAGAAAAACATCAGCACCTTCCTCGTCCACCGGGAAACGGATAGGAAGCCCGGTCTCTTCCTCCATTTCTTCTTCGAGAAACTCACAGTTGTCGATCCAGGCAGCCGGTGGGATGCCTAGGTTGTTGCCCGTCTGGTAGACCTTTGCCACCACTTCCGTGACGTACTTGGTAGAAACGCCTATCTCAGCCATGATCTCACGGGCGGCTATGGTAATCTCAGCCGTGTCGATGCCATAGGGGCAAAAGACCGAGCAGCGGCGGCACTCCGAGCACTGGTAGAAGTAGGTGTACCATTTCTCGAGCAGTTCCTCGTCTAAATCGGCAGCATCTCCCAGGTCCGGGAAGATGCCTGCCGGGGTAAAGTAACGGCGATAGACCTGGCGCAGCAGTTCCGCACGTGCCACCGGGAAGTTCTGCGGGTCACCCGTCCCTAAATAGAACTGGCATTTGTCGGTGCAGGCTCCGCAGCGTACACAGATATCCATGTACACGCGTAAGGCTTTGTTTTTCTCCAGCATCTCGCCAAGTTTGGCGATGGCCCGCTCTTTCCAATCAGGAACGAGTTCCGTGGGCAGATCAATCGCAGCAGTGTCCTTGGGCTTGCTGGGATAACAGCGTACTTCCGCGGAGGCATGTTCACGCAGTTTTGGGGGACGAAGCACACCGTTTATTGCAGGGTCTTTGTTGATGGGAGTCTCGTCAAATTTTGCCATGGGTTACTCTCTCAAACGAGCTTAGTAGCGGTCATCATATGGGTTGGCATACCGCTTACCGCGTTCTTGAACCTGGTATGGTTGGTGGCGCGAGGGGCTGAATATAATTCCGCCCGCGTGCAGTAATTTGCTGAACGGGAAGTAAATCATTAGAACTAAAACAAAGAATAAATGCAGAAGGAAAAGGGGATGACGGGGCACTTCAACTGGATGTAATGTCATCAAACCCAGGATGAAACCCTTGACATCCACAATGTTGACATGCAGCCAATAGCTGACCATCAAACCTGTAGCCGCGACCAACCCAAGCAATGCCAGGACAAAATAATCGGGCACGTTGGAAATGTAGAGCGTGCGAGGCAGACCTAACCGCCTCCAGAACAGAAACAGGATTGCAGCCCCGAACAGGATGCCGAAGAACAAGGCCACAGGTTCCATGTACAGGATGATCCCTGGCACAGGGTAAGTGAAATAGCGCAGGTGGCGGAACAGGACCGAAACCAGGGCGGCGTGGAAAATCCAGGCGCCAGCCCACAACCATTTATCAGCTTTGAATAAGTTTGGGAAAAGGGTTACATCGCCCAGAACCCGTAAAACGGCTCCCCCCTCTGTCTTCGGCGCGGGCGTTATTGCATGTGGCAATGGCATGGATGTCCGTAGATATCCCACCAGTTTCCAAAGCAAGCCCCCGAAAAAAGCGAAGGTCGCAAAGTATGCCAGGCCAACAAAGAATAATGAAAGCAACGTCCACAAAATATCGCTTGTGCTCATAAAGCCTCAACATAAATGGCAAGGGATAGGGGCAGAGAAGATGTTTTCACACACCTCGCTCCCCCCTATCCCTGATGGTTGGAATAACTTTGTACAGAGAACGAACTAAACGCAGCCGGTAGGCTTGGGCAAGCCTGCGATCTTGCAGGCGCCTTTGGCCGGGCCACTGGGGAACATCTCGTAGATCGTCTTGAGATCGTACCCGGTTTCTTTGCAAAGTTTGCGAATCATCGGGGCGATGCCGAATTCCTGATAATAGTTCCGAAGATAGTTGACCACTTTCCAATGATCTTCGGTCAGGTCATCAACTTCTTCTGTCTTAGCAATTGCGGCTGCCAATTCTTCGCTCCAGGAATCAGGCTCCTGGATGAAACCATCTTCATCCACATCCACCTGAATTCCATCTAAATCAATCACAGGCATATTTACCTCCGAAAAATGTACGAAGCGCTCTGTTCGTAAGTTTAATCATCAGGGATTTTGATGAAGGTTGCACCACCAAAGGAAGTGAATTCCAAGGTGCCCGCATTGACCAATTCTCGGAGTGCCTTCTTGGCTAAACTTTGTTCAATACCAAGACCTTTGGCTACATCGCGATGGGTCATCATCTTCCCTTTTTTCTCGAAGAATTCAAAAACTTGATCCTTCAGTTCATCAGTCACTTCGCCGCTCATGGTTCACCTCTCTACCACTTGAAGGTGGGTGTCGACCGATAGGTATCAGAGGCCAGGGTGAAGTCATCAATGAGTTGGATAGTGAAGGGGATGCCTGTCAGGTCAAAGAATCGTTCCCAACCAATGCGATCAATCCATTCGCCCATGCGTTCATGCTTGCGCGCATTGCTTGCCCATGTTTCCACGATGTTTCGTACTGCATCGGTCACTTCGGGCCAGCGAGGCGGGGTGTTGGGTAGGTATGGGATGACCAGGCGGGAGAACTTGGGCGGTGTACGTGCACTGGAAATCTTTCCACCGACCCAAATTGAAATGCCATCGCCTTCGGGGTCTGCCAGCGGCATACCCGGGCACATGGTGTAACAGTTGCCACAGTACATGCATTTCTCATCATTTACTGTAAGCGATTTATTTTTAGGATCGGGGCGGATAGCCCCGGTCGGGCAGGCCGCGATCACATTGGGGATTTCGCACTTGGCCCGCACGTCATCGTGATTGATGGTGGGTACCAGGCGGTGGATACCCAGGATTGCAACATCCGAGCAATGCACAGCGCCGCACATGTTCAGGCAGCAAGCCAAAGAGATACGACAATAGGCCGGTAGTTTCCAATCGGTGAAATATTCAAACAGGTCATCCATCACCGCCTTGACAACACCCGAAGCATCGGTTGCCGGTGTGTGGCAATGGATCCAACCCTGGGTGTGTACCGGGTTGCTGATGGCGTGACCAGTTCCGCCAATCGGATAGCCTTCTTTGTTGAGGTGAGCAATCAGTGGTTCCACCTGCTCTTTGTCAGAAACCAGGAATTCCAGGTTGTGACGGCTGGTGAAACGCAGATACCCACCGCAAAATTTCTCGGCGATCTCGCATACATCGCGGATCCAATCCGTGCTTACCAGACGACCAGAGCCTACACGGACGGTGTACAACTCATCACCGGATTCCGCAACGTGCAATAACACGCCTGGCTTGACTCTTTCATGATACTTCCACTGCCCATAGTTTTTCTCGATAACGGGTGGCAGCATCTCTTTGTAATTTGGAGGGCCAAAGTCAGTGCGGCTCATTTTTTCACCTCCTCAGGATCCCAGAAGTAATAGGGATTTGCACGCGGGATGCGGATCATCTGCGGTGCCGGCGGCAAGTCCATGGCTTTGAGGAATGCACGCATACCCAGGCGGTTAATCAACTCGCCCAGGCGTTCACGCATCTTGCCGTTCTCATCCCACCATTCCCAGGCCTTGCGGATGAAATCCTTGAATTCATCGTACGGGGGTTCCATCTTCATAAACGGAACGATCACCCAGGACATCAACGCGCCATGCACAATCGGGGCTTTTCCACCGACAAGAATGGTTGCGCCCTTGTCCTTGCCAGGACGAAGCGCCTTGGGCATCAGGTTGATACAATGCATACAACGGTTGCATTCTTTGTCGTTGACTTTTAGAGTCTTATTTTCAGCATCGAACTTCATGCAGTCAGTTGGGCACAGAGCGACAACTTCAGCCTGAATATCAATTTCACCACCATCAGCATACTTAGCAACTTCTTCTTGATCGATGCGAATCTCATCACGCCAGGTGCCAATCACTGAGAAATCGGAGCGAGCAACTGATGCCACACAATCGTTCGGGCAGCCTGATATCTTGATCTTGGATTTATAGGGGAACATCGGCCTGTGCAGCTCATCCTGGAACTCCATTGTTATGTCGTAGAGCAAATCCAGGGTATCAATGCAGGCATATTCACAGCGACCGGGGCCAACACAGCATGATGGTGTACGCATATCACTTCCAGAGCCACCCAGGTCGAAGCCGATGTCGGCCATGTCATCAAAACAGGGCTGCAGCGCATTCGTCGGTGCGCCGAGCAGGATGATGTCGCCAGTCGCACCGTGCATATTGGTCAATCTGCTGCCGTGTTTATCCCAAACGTCGCATAGGTCTCGAAGCTTATCGGTTTTATAGAACCAGCCAGAGGGCATGTTGACGCGGAAGGTGTGGAACTCTGCCACAGCGGGGAATTCTTCCGGCAGGTTTGAGTAACGCCCGATCACGCCGCCGCCATAGCCTCTCACACCGACGATGCCACCGTGTTTCCAGTAGCCGATTTTGTCGTTGAAGGATCTTTCAAGCTGACCGAGCAAGTCTTTGGCCATATCGTTCTTTTCAGCGGCCCGTTTCATCTCGGTTACAAAGCTCGGCCAGGGCCCTTCTTCAAGTTGGTCCAGCAAAGGAGTCTTTGAGTCCTTAGCCATATTTTCTTCCTCCTATTGAACGCTTGTGATGCTTTCGTGAAAGAGGGGAAAGCATCGAGCTTGATCGCTTTCCCCTCGACTGCAATTCAGCGTTCAAATACGTGTGTGTCAGACGGGTTTAGCTACAGGTTTGCTGGGAAAAGCCAGCCGAAGATCAGCCAGGAGACGCCCAGAGCCAGCACAGTATTGAAAACCGTCACGATCAAATATACGGTCACTGGAGCCCAGCCCATCTTCTTGAACTCTGCGACGGACAGCTCAAGACCCATGCATACAAAGGCCGCGCAGAAGAACCAGTTCATGAATCCCTGGACGAAGTCGTATGAGGTGTTGTCCTTCGTGATGAGGCCGAAGGTGTAGAGCAAGGAGGCGATGATGAAGCCCAGAACGAACTTGGGGAAGCGCTGCCAGATGATTGCGGCACTGGGGCGCTCACCACCTTCTTTGGCCACAAAGTAATAGGCCAGCAGGAAAGCCACCACGCCGATCAAAACGTTCTGGGTATTCTTGACGATGCTGGCGATGGTTTGGGCAGTTTCACCGTAAATCGTACCGGCGCCCACCACCGCGGCAGTGGTATCCACGTTGCCGCCGAACCAGGCCCCTGCCACCGGTTCTGGCATGTTCATGGCTCTTGCTAGCAATGGTGCGATGACCATCAACGGCAGAGCGGTCACAATCACCAGAGCTGTCACATAGGTGATCTCTTCCTTCTTCGCCAAAACCGCACCAGCGCTGGCGATGGCCGCGGAAACACCGCAGATCGACACAGCCGTGGACATCACGGCCCGCAAAGTGTCGGGGAGACCAAACTTACCAGCCAGCCACCATGAGAAGAAGTACACACAGGTGACCATGATGATGCCCTGGATGATGGCGCCACCAGCGGCTGTGACCAGCACTTTGAAGCTGACCTTAGAACCCAGCAAGATTAAACCGATTTTCAGGAACAGTTCGGTTTTGAAGCCAGGAACCAGGCGCTCATGCACGTTGGTCGCTTTGAAGACGTAGTTGAAAATCAAACCAATGGCCGCCGCCCAAATCGGGTATTCCAAAACACTCCCGGGGATACCGCCAGGCAAGGTCATCGGTTTTACAATGTTATAGAAGTAGCGTGCGACGAAGCACAACACAAGCACAACAGCCAGGCCCAGGAAAAAGCCTGCAGTATTTTTCTGCTTTGCAGCAGGTTGAGCAGTTGTTGTTGACATTTTCATTCTCTCCTTTTCCGAGACCTTATCCTAGAATTTTAGAAATGCGGGATCGATAAAATCCAACATCCCTATGATAATCACCGCAAAGCCGATGATTACCGCAAGCCAATCTTCTGTGAGTTTCATGTTTTTCTCCTTAAGGTTACGTATGACAGGATACAGCGTGAATGAACTTTCACAAGTTGTAACTAATCACGGCCTTCAGGCAAACCCTTCGTGCCAGCTTTGCCCGGTTAGGCCTCCCGCGATCTGCACCTCCTTCCACACTGGTGTGTAAATTAGTCAGGATTACGCAGTTGATAATTTAAGGAAAAAGCCCGAATATCTATTGGCGAACTGCGCGAATCCTGCATAAAAGTACAAAGAAACCAGATCGGTCGTCCATAAAACGATCAATCTGGTTTCATTATAGAAAAAATATGCAGTTTCTGCTCTAAGACTTATCTTATTTCATCTAAG
>WOR8_10002332_pt1 | contig 26039 bp, 19 predicted proteins | sample DeeMarSeWOR38_10_FD_19890 | JGI IMG/M metagenome (IMG submission 19890) | reverse complement strand
CCTTCCATATGATCCCTGATGAGTTTGTCGACAAAGGTTCGACCCAGTTTTACCTCGGTGGCCATTTCCACCAAGCCGAATTGGACAACTTGAAACTTAGAAATGGGTTTTTCTGAAATCCGGGTGTTTTGGCAATGCGCCATGGTCCATTCCAAGATGCGTTCTGCAGCTGCAACCGCCCAGATGGCACACACAAGACGTTCCTGCTGCAGTTTTTGCATGAGCATTAAAAACCCGTCTCCCTTTTTGCCCAGACGATTCGTTTTGGGTATGCGGCATTTGGAAAAAAAGAGTTCGGCGGTATCCTGGCTCCACAATCCCATTTTTTTCAACCGGCGCCCCTTCTCGAAGCCCGGCGTTCCGGATTCAACCAGATAAAGCGAAATGGCCTGGTACGGATCCTCGACCACGGGGTCCCGCGCCGCCAGCACCACCAGATCGGCAATAATGCCATTGGATATAAATGTTTTGGAGCCGTTGAGGATTACCTCATCGCCTTCTTCGACCGCGGATGTTTTTATGCCGGCAAGATCACTTCCGGCATCCGGTTCTGTCATGGCCACTGCCGATATGATGTCACCGGAGACACAGCCCGGAAGATATTTTTTCCTAATTTTATCCGAACCGAATGCCGTGATGTAGGGGACGACGATATCGCTGTGCAGCGATGCAACCAAACCGTTCTGATAGGTTCGTGAGATCTCTTCGGTTACAATGACAGAATACAGAAAATCCCCTCCCAGACCGCCATATTCAGAAGAGACTTCCGTACAGAGAAAACCGGCCTGGCCCATTTTCTTCCAGGCTTCTTTAGGGACGATCCCATCCTTTTCCCATTGATTCGAGTGGGGCGTCACTTCTTTTTCCAGAAAGCGCCGCAGCCGTTCTCTGAAATTTCGATGCTCCTCGGTGTATTGTAATATCTCCATCCATTGCACTCTTTTTATTAGCGCGTCATGAGCATTGCATTTTAGGAGCGCTTCGCTTGAGGAGCGTCCTGCCCGGGCAGGACTTGGGGTCTAGGCTGCTTGCCTTAACCCTCGAGTTCCGGAGGAACGCTCCTCAAGGCTCAAAGAGCCGCTCCTAAAGGTTCGCAATGGACCGCTCGATTATCGTTTGAACTTTCCGATAATGGATATACTGCAGACATTCATGGCCGGAAAGCCGCCCAGATTATGGGTTAATCCATATCGGGGATTTTCAAGCTGACGCTCCCCGGCCCGGCCGTGAAACTGCAGATACAGCTCATACAACATTCTGAGCCCCGATGCCCCGATGGGATGTCCAAAGCATTTCAGCCCGCCGTCCACCTGACAGGGAATCGTTCCGCCCCGGTCGTAAAACCCGTCCATAACATCTTTATAGGCCTGCCCTCTTTCGGAAATATGAAGGTCTTCCATTGTCACCAGCTCGGTAATCGAAAAACAATCATGCACCTCCATCATGTCGATTTCTTCCCGCGGTTTCGTAATACCGGCCTCTTTGTAAGCCCGGGTGCTGCATTTGCTGGTGGTGATAAAATGGTCGCCATCCCATTCGTTATAGCCCATCTCCTCCCCGCTGCTCAATGCCAGCTGCAGCGCTTTAACGGTTACAAAATCTTTCTTCCCCAGCCTTTTGGCCATCTCAGGGGTGGTCACGATCGCACAGGCAGCGCCGTCGCTGACGCCGCAGCAGTCAAACAGACCCAGCGGATGGGCGATAATCGGGGCGGCCATCACCTGCTCTTCGCTAACCGCTTTTCGCAGGTGGGCTTTGGGATTCAGGGCGCCATTGGCATGGCTTTTAGCCGAGACGTGCGCCATGGCGCGTTTGAGATTTTGATCGGGCACCTTATATTTGGCGGCATAGGCGCCGGCCAGCTGGGCAAAAGCACCGGGGGCGGTCATGTTCGGAAACCACTGCCAGGTCAGACTGCCCGAATCCGACCCCGTGAAACTGGGCAGGCCGCCGTAGCCGGTATCTTTGAGCTTCTCCACCCCCAGGGCCAGGCAGATATCATAGGCGCCGGAAGCTACCGCATAACAGGCGCCGCGAAACGCTTCGGTACCCGTCGCACAATAATTTTCCACCCGGGTAACCGGAATCATGGGGAGGCGAAGGGTCAGGGACATGGGCAGGGCGCTTCGACCGACATTGATGCTGTCAAAGCAGGTCCCCAGCCAGGCGGCGCCGATATCGTTTTTGTCGATTCCGGCGTCTTCAAGGCACTCTTTAAAAGCCTCAACCATTAATTCCTCAGCACCCACATCCCAGCGCTCGCCAAAGCGGGTACATCCCATTCCGATGATGGCGACTTTGTCCTTTATCCCCGTAGCCATTGTTCTTCCTTTCAGTCAGAGGCATAGCGCATAGCGCATGGCGCAAAGCGATGAGTTCAAATTGTTTCTGCAAAATTTGCTATGCGCTTTGCACTTTGCGTTATTTTCCAAATGAAAATAATTTTTCGAGTAACTGCGACTTCATGATATCTCCTTCGATTTTCAGCTTGCCGGAGGTGTATGCCTGCATGGCAGGCAGGGATCCTGCCATCATCGCCAGAAAGTCAGCATCTGCCATCTTAAGGGTACATGCCGGGTTTTTGTGTGTCCCGGGCTCAATCGTGCAGGTTTTGTCCTTAATGGTGCAATACCAGTCACCGCCGCCTTTCCCCGAGATGTTGAACTGGAATATGACATCGACACCGGCGGCCGCCTCGGCTTTAAACGTGTCGGGCATCCTACCGAATATCGCGGCGACGCTGCCCTGATCATCTGCCGATGACCTTTCTTCAGCGTCCTCTGCGGCTGGCGGTGCGATAAGGGCAAAAATAGCGCTATTGGCTTCTTTAAACTCCCGGGCCCCGTCCAGTGATTCGATTTTCCCCCAGTTCTCGTGGATCAGCTCGGGGGTCGGCGGATGATGCTGATCTCCCAGTTGAACGGCAGGGCCGGTCAGGATCGCAGCGCGATTAAAATAGCCCATGCCGCAATTGAAGATGCCGCCGCTCTCTTGACACGCTTCGCTGCAAAGAACCATCACCAGGGGTAGGACAAATTCCGGTTTTGAGCGTTCGAACAGGTCCGGCGGCATCACATCTTCGGTCAGCCGCGAGGCGGCAATCGGGGCAATCGTGTTTATATGGATATTATACTTCATACCTTCCAGCTTGAGGGTGTTCATCAATCCCACCAGCGCCGTCTTGGCGGCGGAATAATTGGTTTGCCCGAAATTGCCGTATAAGCCCGCCGCCGATGTGGTCATAACGATACGGCCATAACCGTTATCCTTCATGGCGGCCATGGCCGGGCGGGTAACAAAATAAGCGCCGTTGAGGTGAACATCCAAAACCGCTTTCCAGTTTTCGGGCGCCATTTTAATGAAGCTCTTATCTCTAAGGATACCGGCATTGTTGATCAAAATGTCAACCCGCCCGAAGGCATCCAGAGCGGTCTTAACGATATTCTCACCGCCTTTGGGTGTCGCCACGTTATCATAATTGGCCACGGCCTCTCCGCCCGATTTTTTGATCTGCTCTACAACTTTATCGGCCGGGCTTTTAGACCCTTTGCCCGATCCGTTCCGGGCACCGCCCAGATCATTGACCACCACCCTGGCCCCGCGCCGGGCCAGTTCCAGCGCATATGTCCGGCCCAGCCCCGCTCCGGCGCCGGTGACAATTGCCACGCGATCATCAAAGCGCAGTGCGCCGCCTTCTTCAATGGCACCGGCTATCGGGACGGCTTTCCAGAAATAGTTCACAAAGCCACGCTCCTGGTCCACACCCTTGCGTTTAAAGGCCATTTGCACTGGCAGTCCGACCTTTAGATCATCGAGTTCGCAATCCGTAAAATCCGCCATCAGCCGCCCACCGCCTTCAAATTGCAGCATGCCGTATATTGCCGGAGGGTCAACCGAGACCGAAAGCATATCGGCGGTAAAAGTTTTAACCCTGGCCGGCACATCGGCAAATTCATAATCCTCCTGGCTGTGGAAAGCGCCGCATTCAGGATTCACGCAGATGTCCATCTTCGGGAATTGGGGGGTTCCACATTCTCTGCATTTCCCGCCCACCAGGCCTAAAATCATCTTATTTTTACGCCATAAAACGGTGGTGGCCGTCTGGGTCGGCGCCTCGGCCCGGATGCCCATTTCCGTTTGAATCAGGTCCCTGAATTTGAGCCATTTCAGGTAGTTGTTCAGGGTTTTTTTATTTGCCAGTGACCCGGCAACACCGTTTCTATCGGTCAGACGGGTGATGTTTTCGGTTACCTCGAAAAGCAAGCCATTGGCCCCCTGGCCGAAGCCGATCATCAGAATCCGATCACCCGGTCGGGCCTTTTCCAGAGCCGAAATAAACATGATAAACGGATGGGCCGTGCCGGTTTCGCCGCAAACTTCATGCATATTGTCGATGAGTTTGTCCGAAGTTGCACCCAGCTGCGCGGCGATATTGCGATGGTCGCGTTTAAAAATACAGGGATACACCAGCTTGTCGACGTCATCCATGGTAATCGCCAGTTTTTCGAAAAGGCCATTGACCACTTCGGGAATGATGCTGCTGTAACCGGCATCCCTGGCCCAGCGTTCTTCCCAGACATAGTCATACTTCTTATCGGAACCGCGGTAATGATCGACAAATTCATGGGCTACGGAATAAGATCCCTTGTATTCAGCAATAACATCGGTGTCGCCCGCAATCAGAGAGGCCGCGCCGTCACCGAACCACATTTCGTAAAAATAAGCGGCTTTGGTTTCACGGCGATCGGTAGCTGTCACCATAATGTTTTTTCTTTCACCGCTTTTTATGGATTCCAGAGCGCTGATCAACGCCGTCGTGGAAGCTTTCTGGGAAGATGTATGATCCGCCGTCATCAGGTTCGCTTTGAGATTGAGCGCCGAGGATACGATCCCGGCATTTTGTCGATCGGCAAACGGCAGGGTGGTCGATGCCACAAACAGAGCGTCTAAATTTTGTTTGTCCTGACCCCGCAGGCAATCGCGCGAGGCGGCCACCGCCATCGTAATGGCATCCTCATCCCAGTTACACATGGACCGCTCTCCCTGGGCCACCATCATCAGGGCCGGTGCAAACCACCCCATTGCCTGAAAAATAGCCATACGGTCCAATCTAAGCCTCGGAATATAGGCCCCGTAGGAAGTGATACCGATCATGTCTCTGCTCCTCTCAATCATGGGCATTCAGTGCGAAAAATTTACTTAGATGATTGAAATCCGGTTCATGACTTGATTGAAATACGAAGCACGAAATTCGAAACAATATCGAAATTTAAATTTTTAAATGTTCGAAACTGAAAAAAATAATTATCGGCTGAATAAGATGATATCTACGATTAAGTTTAGGATTTTTGTCATTTGGTATTCGAATTTGTTTCGGATTTCGGAATTCGAATTTCGAATTTGGCTTTGTTCAAGGTCATACAAAAGACAATTTTCTTTTTTTTATCGCGAAAATTATTAACGACCAAACTTAAAAAGCTTTTCGATGAGCTGGAATTCCATGAAATCGTCTTCAATCTTCGGCTGTTTCCGACGGCTTTGCAAACGCCTGTAAAACATCTCCGACCTGCTCAGTGGCATTCCAGTATTCTTTGCCTTTGTCCAGATGGATGACCGCTTCCCATTGACCCAAAAGCTGTTCGGGGGTGGGAATTTCCCGGCCGTCGCCCACCACAGCACCGGGGCCGGTTACAATGGCGGCGCGACTGAAACAGCCCCTTCCGACATTGTAAATATGGCCGCTCACCGGACATTGTTCCGAGACCAGATAAAGCGCCATGGGGGCTACCAGTTCCGGTTTTAATCTGTCCATTAAATCCGGCGGTAAAATATCCTGGGTCAACCGCGAAGCCGCCAGCGGTGCAATGGTATTGACCTTGATATTGTGTTTTTCGCCTTCTAATTTTAAGGTGTTCATTAACCCCACCAGACCCATTTTGGCAGCCGAATAATTGGTCTGTCCGAAATTGCCGTATAGACCCGCAGCTGATGTGGTCATCAGGATCCTTCCGTATCCCTTTGCCTTCATTACGCCAAAGGCCGGACGCGAGACGTTATAGGCCCCGTTTAAATGGACGTCGATGACAGCCTGCCAGCTTTCCGGTTCCATTTTCAAAAAGGATTTGTCCCTCAGGATCCCGGCATTGTTGATCAGGATGTCCACCGTACCGAACGCATCTAAAGCGGTCTTAATGATATTTTCACCGCCTTTGACAGTGGCCACATTATCGTAATTTGCTACCGCCTCACCGCCGGAAGCGTTGATCTCATCGGCCACTTTTTCGGCCGGTGCCTTTGATCCCTTTCCCGAACCGTCCCGGGCACCGCCCAGATCATTGACGACCACTCTGGCGCCACGCCTGGCCAATTCGAGCGCATAGACCCGGCCGAGTCCGGCGCCGGCGCCGGTAACAATCGCCACCCGGCCGTCAAATCGAATTTCTTCTTCAACAATGTCGCCGTATTCAAAAATGCCGTTATCCATCACCACTTCAGCGGACGCGGCGTTGATGACGCGCCAGAGCGCCTTGCCGTCGTCGATTTGCCAGATCAATGTTTTAATCGGCACACCGGGATACAGGGGGCGTTTAAACCGGCAATCAAGGCGCCGAACCTTTTGCGGTTCACCCGGAACCAGCGCTTCAATCAACGCCCGGCACGCATACCCATGGGTACACAAACCGTGCATAATCGGCTTTTCAAAACCGGCCATTCTGGCAAATTCGCTGTCCACATGCAGTTCAAACGTATCACCGGAAAGCCTGAAGATCAGCGGCTGATCCATTGCGGGCGTGGCTTCGACAACAAAATCCGGCTCGCTGTCCGGAAAATGAATTTGTTTTTTGGGCGCATCGTCACCACCGAATCCGCCGTCCAGGCGCGCAAAAACAGTGGCAACACTGGTAAACAATTTGGTACCATTTGAGTGCCGGGTCTCAAATTCTGCGATGATCAGGGCGCCTTTTTTTTTGCCCTTGTCATAATAATGGGTGATGGCACCTTCGGTGGAAAGGGTCCCCTCGGGAGGGATCGGGTTGTGGAAGATGATTTCATGTTCGCCGTGCAAAATGCCGGTCAGATTGACATTGCTGGCAGTTGCCAGATCGGGCATTAAATCATAAATCGTCGTAATCGCAAAACTGGGGATCACCTTTAAATCTTTTTCATAACAATAATCCAGATCGGAAAATCCGGCGCCCACGCCCAGCGCATAAAGCACGGTGTCCTTCCAGGTGTAGTCTTTGGTAAACGGCCCGATTTTTTTACCGATGGCATCAAGGTTCAGCGCCATACCCCCCCCTCAACTGTACGTTATTAGGTATTAGTTATTGGTTATTGGCTCAATGATGGTCGCTTTTCGAATAACAAATAACCAATAACTAATTTTTTTCTCACGCGTAATGGCCGGTACCAGTATGAATTTCAAGGATTAGAAAAGTCAAGAGAAACTTTTCTTCTTTGGGAAAGGTATTCGGTGGGCAGATCTACTGATGGGGTTTGAAATTGTAAGGCATTTTATACTTCGCCTCTTGTCTGATGTTTTGGTGCAGATCTTCGTTGATCAGATACAGCGCCGGCACCAGCAGCAGGGTAATGAATGCGGCAAATAAAATCCCGAATCCCAGGGATATGGCCATCGGGATCAGGAACCTGGCCTGTCGGGATGTTTCAAAAATCATCGGCGCCAGCCCACCGAAGGTTGTCAGGGTCGTCAGAACGATCGGCCGGAATCTTTGTAAGCCCGCATCGCATTCGGTTTTTGTGGAACAGGCCAGATTCAAGGAAGTCGCTCAAACATTCGAAGCCAGGACGGCCAAACTGGTCAGCGCCGCCCGGAGCGGCGATTTTAGCGCTATCAAGACGCAATTTGGATAGGTTGGCAAGAGCTGCAAGGCCTGTCATACCCGGTTTCGCACCGAGTAGACACTCCGGGGGCGGCCTGATGGTTGACGCGTCGGCGGACAGGTTGTCTGTTAAGCCTGAGCCCTAGCGCACGAGCAGATAGACCGCCAGCGCCGCCAGCCCGGCAACCAGGGCTGCGATCCAGCTGCGGACGGTTTCGGGTTGGGGGACGGTCCCCCGCCACTCCTTAACACCGGTGATCATCGGCTTAACCAGATTTTCATGTTTAAAGAAGAAATAAAAGAACACGGCCAGGACGTGGATGGATACGAGTGCGATGATCACCTCTGCATTCAGCCTGTGAATCCGGGTGAGCCCGTCGCTGGTGGCCTTACTGACCTGTTCAAAAAGCGGGCCCTCGGTGATAATGTCATCGTTGGCGAACAATCCGGTTACGGCCTGGACCAGCAGGGCAAACAGCATGGCAATAATCGACCAGCCGCCGAGCGGATTATGACCGAAAAAGGGCGTCGAATCGCGACGCACAAGGTTGGTTGCATAACGAAAGACTGCAGCGGGACCCCGCACAAAGGTCACAAAGCGTGACTCCCGGCTGCCGACAACCCCCCAGGCAAGCCGGAACAGGAGCAGGGCAAGGATTGCAAAGCCGCTCCACTCATGGTACCGCATGGCATTGCCACCGATGTTCCCGGTCGTAAAAGAGAAGATAACCAGGACCACCAGCAGCCAGTGAAACAGCCGTGTTGGCCCATCCCAGACCGGGACCCTTCCTGGAGCGCTTGCCACATTCTCTTTGGCGATTTTGGTAGTTTCCATAAGGGCGGTGACATTCCTGTAAAAATACGCACAAATGTAAGACAGATCCATATCGGTGAAGTTTTGTTTAAGCCGATATTATTGATCTTCTTTGTCGGTTTTTTCTAGAATTCGATTGAGCGTTGCGTTAATCGCCAGAAGGGCGTGCTTAATGTCATTTAATTGATGCATAAGGGACTCTTTGCCATCGGGGTTGCCGGCGGCGGTTGAGGTGCGCGTTCCGATTTTGCGGGAAATGTCGTCCAGCCGGATGCCCAGGGTGACGATAAAATATAGCAGAAGTATGAAGGCAAAGTTTTCCTCCCGCCAATACAACACCTGCCAGCCCACATAAAGAATCACTAAAAAGACGGCACTTGTCAAAAAATACGGATGATTAACAATCCAATTTTTTATTTTTTCCAACATATTTTAAGTCTATCTGTTCGCTTAAAGGCGATCACAACCTTATACTACTTTTTGCGTTCCTCGTCTCTCAGAACCCGGCGCAACACCTTGCCCACATTGGAAACCGGCAGGCTTTCCCGGAACTCAATCTGCCGGGGGCGTTTGTATCCGGCCATCTTCTCCTTACTGAATTCGAAAATTTCTTCTTCAGTAGCCGTCTCGCCCGGTTTAAGCTGAATAAATGCTTTCACGACTTCCCCGCTTTTTTCATCCGGAGCGCCGATTACAGCCGCCAGTTCCACCTTGGGGTGCTGAAAGAGAATATCTTCGACATCGCGCGGGTAAACATTAAATCCGCCGACGATAATCAGGTCTTTCTTACGATCGGTAACCAGAATATACCCTTCTTCATCAATATGGCCGATGTCACCCGTCAGGAAATATCGCTTTCCCTCTATTTCTCGGAATACGTTCTCATCTTCCTCGGGTCGGCCCCAGTACCCTTTCATTACCTGGGGGCCACCGATCGCAATTTCACCATCTTCACCCCGGGGCAATTCGTTCGCGCCGGTTTCGATATCCAGGATCTTAATGTCGGTGCCGGGTATCGGAAAACCAATGGAGCCGATTTTGCGTTGCGCCCGGTTCGTTGGATTGATTGTGGCAATGGGTGCGGTTTCACTCAAGCCATACCCTTCAAAAATGACCGAACCGGTTTTTTCTTCAAACTGCTTGCAGACTTGAGGCGGCAGCGGCGCGCCACCGGAAAAGCAACCCATCAGGGAAGTTAGATCAAATTTATCCAGCAGCGCATGATTGGTAAAAGCGACAAAAATCGTTGGTACGGCAGGCATGACCGTCGGTTTGTACTTCTGCACGGCTTTGAGGACCTCGGTGAAGGGCGGATTCCCGGCGCGGGGATCGGGAACGCATATCAGACGGCTGCCGGTGCCGCAGGCGGATAACATGGCACAGGTCAGACCGAAACTATGGTACCAGGGCAGAACACCGAGGTAGGTGTGAAACCCTCCCCTACGCGTTTTTTCCGGCCTGGCACCCGTTTCATGCACCAAACGAATCCACTCCAATGCGGCTTCCATGTCATAGGTAAAATTGTTGTGTGTCAGGGCTGCCCCTTTGGGAACGCCTGTGGTGCCGCCCGTGTAAATAATCAGCGCCAGATCTTCTGCCGGCTTAATCTCAACATCCGGTGGTTCAGGTTTGGCGGCTGCGACCACATCATCAAAGAAAAGATGGCCGGGCTGGTAATTGCCGGCTTTGGGAATTTTACCTAAAAGCCCGCCGATAAAAGCCTTGATCGGCGGCAGATAGGATTTGACCCCGCAGATCACGACCGTTTCTACTTCTGACCCTTTAACAGCCTCAACCGTAGTTGGATAAAACTGGGGATGATCCATGCAAAAGACGGCTTTCGCCCCGGCGTCTTTCAACTGGTAATTGAGCTCATTGACTGTATAGAGGGGATTGCAGGTAACGCACACGGCACCGGCTTTTAAAATACCAAAAAATATGGCCGGATAGTGGGGTAGATTGGGCAGAAAAATGGCTACACGGTCTCCTTTTTGGATGCCGCTTGAGGCCAAAAAATGGGCGATCCGATCAGCGGTATCTTTTACCTGGGCAAAGGTGCGGGTGGCATCGTTGAAAATCGTATACACCTGGTTCGGATATTCATTTGCCGTATCGTCAAGAATGGAGAACAGGGGCTTCTCATAACCGGAAACGTCGTTTGCAACGCCTTCGGGCCAGTTGGGCGTCGGCCAAGTAGTAGCTGCCATTCGAACCTCCTTCGGTTAGGGGTTGCTGAAAACACCTCCCTCAAAATGCATAGTTTTTCATCTGTTTATAGAGAATTGTGCCTTTGGTGTCAAACAATCACCCGGTTTATTGTTTCATTGTTCCCGCTTTCCTGAAATCATAAATACTCAGAAAATTCGGCTTTTATGACCTCATAAAGCTCTTCCCCGATCGCCAGGCCGAGATCGATAAATTGGGGGCCGAATTTTTTCCCGGTCGGCGTTCTGAAAGTGGATTTAATCGTCTCCAGTTTCTCCATGCCCTGGGAGTAGCCATCCATAAATTTGTCCAGGGGCGGGTTAAAATAGGATACCATGTCCCAAAGGGTATCGTGGAAATTATCCGGGCCCCAGCGGAATTTATCGGCATCATAAAGGCAATTGGAAAGCAGCTCTCCTTCGGGTGTATCTGCATCGATATTATCTTTAAACGCTTCATGGTTTCGGATGGCACCACAGATATTCTTAATTTCTTTGGAAGAAAAAGGATATTTTTTGAGAACCTTTTTGGCAAAGATGGCCGCATGGGTTGAGTGATCTTTTCTTTTACGCTTGATGTCATGCAGCAAACCGGCGCTCTGCACCAGACACACCAGACGGGAAAGACGGTCCTTTTCATACCCACCTAGCTGCGCTTCGATGACCATCAGGGTACCCGCATCGTGGGATACCTTCACAGCATGCATCAGACCGTGTCCAAAATCGTCTTCCAGGGTTTTGGTAACAAAGGAGAGCAGTTTTTTGATAACGCGGTCACTGTCAAATGACTTTCTCGAAGCCTCATAGGCCTCACCATGATCATGATAAAAATCCGGGGCGGGATGACGCATAACGATCTGACGGGCGCGCCGACGAATTTGACGATAAATTGGCTGCATATGAGGGGTGCTGGAGCTATCCTGATTTTAGATTTTGCCCTGCGACGAGTCGTTCGACCCTGAGCTTACGACCGAAGGGCTCAGTCGAGTCGAATTTGGATTGCGGATTTGAAAAGGTGGAGACTTAGGGCGCGTCTTATCAGGCTGTTATTAGATCTAAGATCCGAAATCCGAAATCCAAATTGCGCTTATATCTCAGCCAGGGAAAAGGGCTTGCTGCAAACCTTCCATTTCCCGTCTTCTTTGACAAGGGTGAGGGTTTCATCGACCTCATGGGTTTCAATGAGAAAAAACAATCTTCCAATTATCGCATAAACAGGGTTGATGGAGCGTAGCCGCTCACCGGTAATTCTAACTTCGGCCTTGTTTTCATCCGCCATATTGATTTTGGTTTTGACGTGGGAAAGCTGGTTTCTCATATATCCCGGCGAAAAGCCCATTGCGCTTGCCTTTTCGGCCGAACGATACAGATATCGGCCCACGATATCAGCCTCTTCATCTTCGGAAAGCTCACTGCAGAGCCGCTCCGCCATCAAAGTGCCGTCCAGCATAAAATATGCTTTTGTGAATTCCACCGCCGCTTCTGCAGGGCTATCCACCTTGCCGACAGAAACCAAACTCACCTGCAGGATTACAGCGATTACGATCACTGATCCAATAATCATAATATTTTTACCGGTTAGCATTTAGTTAGCCTCCTTCGAACCTTATGAAACATTCTTCAACGCCGCAGGATTTAGTTGTCAAATAAAAATGGACAGATTTTTATTCGAGTTCAACGACCACCTGGTTTGGAAAACCCAATCAATTTGTTAATCAGTGTTTCGACTGAGATCAAATTTAAATAATCCCCCCTAACATAAAACCGTTGCCGATGACAAGAATTTTTGGGTCATCAACTCCGGTGATTCGGCTTCAAAGAAAAACGATTAAGCTGATAACGGGTAAGCCGGTATCCCGATACACCCATAAGCTAAAACAGTTCAATAGTCTGAAAACGTATTCGCCTGGTGATGTTTGGATTGCCTAAATCAACCGATTGGATTAATCTTAACACGGTCGGGAAGATGCCAGAAAGCCGGGAGATCGGATAAAAAAGCATTGATCGGGTTTTATAGCCGCTTAATATATCGGAGGGTGATGAAAATGAGAGCTGAAAACAATAATATCTTCCGCCACATCCAAAATGCCGTGATTTATTCATGGGCCGGCTGTAAAGCCGCATGGGACAATGAAGTGGCTTTTCGAACCGAAGCTGTTGTGATTGCAATCATGGTGCCCATCGGCATCGGGATCGGAAAAACAGCCGTGGAATGGGCGCTGCTCATCGGTTCCGGCCTGTTAATTCTTATTGTCGAATTGCTCAATTCAGCGGTGGAAACCGTGGTGGACCGTATCGGAACGGAACACCATATTTTATCTAAACAGGCAAAGGATTTGGGTTCGGCAGCGGCGGCGATAAGTATGCTGACCGCCGTAATTGTGTGGGGATTGATCGCCTATGAGCGCTTCTTGCGCTGAGAATTGAATATCAAATAATATTTTAGCGTACAATACAGCGTTTAACCCAGGGCCCGGCAACCGCTTTAAGCTCTAGCAGCTCATCATCGGTATATTCGTGGTTGGTCTCCCTAAAAAACTCCTGGTTTAGCATTTCACTTTTATGAAAGCGTTGCAGGGCATACACGGCCGCACCTTGAATCAGCCGACAAATATTCTCAATAATCTGAGCAGTTACAATGGGTTTGACGCACGTGGTTCTGAATTCATAAGCAATTTCAGATTCCATAATAATCTGAATAGTTGAAAGGATCGATGTCATATCGCAGTCGCGTTTGATATAGGTGGCATATTTGGTAGGATCAGTTTTCAAGTCCATGGCGATATAATCCACGAGGCCCTCACCAATGAGCCGTTTGACAACCCCCGGACGGCTCCCGTTGGTATCCAATTTTACCGGATACCCCATTTGCTTAATGTGCAGGCATAAATCAAAGAGATCTTCCTGAAGCGTCGGTTCACCGCCGGAAATAACCACCCCGTCTAAAAACCCTTTGCGTTTTTCGATAAACCGATAGACATTGCCGGGATCAAATTCAGCGGTGCGCCCGGAGCAACCTTTGACCAGATTCGGATTATGGCAATAGGGACAGTCAAAGTTGCAGCCCGCCAAAAAAATACCACAGCTTAGTTTCCCCGGATAATCAATCGTCGAGTTCTTTAATAAACCCCCGATGTTCATTTCATCTCCTCAGAGGTCAGAAATTAGATGGCAGATGCTGGATGACAGAAACCAGAGATAAATTAAAATCTGCCTTTTGCTATCTTTTATCTGTCCTCTGACATCTGACTTCTGTCTTCTGACATCATGCTACCTTAAAAAACTTCCGGTCGCTATATTCGGCCTGCTTGCCGTTATTCCACTGTTTCACGGGTCGCAGATAGCCCACAACCCGTGAATAAACTTCAGTTTCCTGATTACAGATCGAACAGATCGCCTGCTCCCCGTTGATGTATCCGTGCGACGGGCAAACACTGAAAGTGGGTGTCAATGTAAAATACGGAAGCTGATAATTCGTGGTGATCTTCCGGATCAAATTCTTGACCACCTGTATATCGCTGACATGTTCGCCGAGGAAAAAGTGCAGGACCGTCCCGCCGGTGTATTTTGCCTGAAGTTTCTCCTGCAGCTCCAGGGTTTGAAAAATATCGTCTGTGTAATTCACCGGAAGCTGGCTTGAATTCGTATAATACGGCGCCGCCCCGGCAGTAAAATCGGCTTCATTGGCACAGGTGATTTGCGGAAACTTCTTTTTATCCAGCATGCAAAGACGGTAGGATGTGCCCTCAGCCGGAGTGGCTTCCAGATTTAAAATATCGCCGGTATCCTCCTGTATTTCCGAAATCAGATCACGCAGAAAATCCATGACCTGCATAGAAAATTTTTGACCACGCCCGGAGGCAATGTCTTCACCCAGAAAATTTAAACACGCTTCGTTCATCCCGATGATACCGATGGTGGAAAAATGGTTTTTCCAGTACAGCCCGGTTCCATTTTTGATTTCACGCAAATAAAACCGCGAGTATGGGTACAGGTTTTTTTCGGTGAACAGTTCAAGGACTTTGCGTTTGATCGAAAGACTTTCGGCGGCTAACAGGACTTTTTCTTTAAGGGTTTTAAAAAAATCGTCCTCAGAAGGACTGACATATCCGATTCGCGGCAGGTTAATAGTAACGACGCCAATGGATCCTGTCAGGGGGTTGGCCCCGAAAAGGCCGCCGCCGCGTTTTAATAGCTCCCGGTTATCAAGGCGCAGCCGGCAGCACATAGAGCGCGCATCTTCAGGCGCCATATCAGAATTGACAAAATTTGAAAAATAGGGAATTCCGTATTTGGCGGTCATTTTCCAGACCATATCCAGATTTGGATTGTCCCAATCAAAATCAGCTGTAATGTTGTAAGTGGGGATCGGAAATGTAAAGACCCTTCCCTTGGCGTCACCTTCCATCATGACTTCGGCAAAGGCTTTATTTAGCAAATCCATCTCCGGCTGGAACTCGCCATAGGTTTCCTGCTGATCGCGACCGCCAATAATAACGGGCTGATCTTTTAAAACTGCCGTAACATTTAGATCCATAGTGATATTGGTAAAGGGTGTCTGAAATCCAACCCGGGTCGGGATATTGATGTTGAAAATAAATTCCTGCAGGGCTTGCTTGACACCATCATAATCAAGCCGGTCATAACGGATAAACGGCGCCAACAATGTGTCAAAATTGGAAATCGCCTGGGCACCGGCGGCTTCTCCCTGCAAGGTATAGAAAAAATTGACGATCTGTCCCAGTGCGGATCGCAGATGTTTCGCAGGCCCACTCTCGACCTTGCCTTCAACGCCCTTGAAACCCTGGCGCAACAGGTCCTGGAGATCCCAACCGACGCAGTAGACCGAAAGGAGATTGAGGTCGTGAATATGAAAATCACCATCCTTGTGGGCCTGCCGGATTTCAGGTGGATAAATTGAGTTCAACCAGTATTCGGACGTCACCTCGGATGAAATGTAATTGTTAAGCCCCTGCAGCGAATAACACATATTGCTGTTCTCTTTAATTTTCCAATCGAGCTTTTGAATGTAATGGTTGACTAAATCCACATTGGCTCTGGTGGTAATCTGCCTGATCTGCGCATGTTGCTCGCGGTATAAAATATAGGCTTTCGCCGTTTTAAAAAAGGGTGAGTCCAGGAGCACGGCCTCGACGATATCCTGGATCTCCTCCACTTCGGGCGTCGGATCCAGCTGTAACTCGTGAGCCAGCGTTAACACCCGCAATGTTAGTTTCCTGGCTTCTTTTTCCCCGAATTCGTCGGTTGCGTTTCCTGCCTTGGCAATTGCAGCGGTAATTTTAGATGAATCGAATTTAACAACCCTTCCGTCTCTTTTTTTTATACTTTCGAACACTTAAGTCACCTCGCCTTGTTTTATTAAATCACCATTTTGCTTTAATCGTTCCGGTTAAACCGTTCAACCCGGCACCCGCTGCATCCACAGCACGTCTGCCTTCAAGCCGATTGATAGACTTTGTGTATTTTTGGTAGCTGTTGAAAGAAAGGTATGAGATCCAATGACCGAAAGAAAAGGGCTTATAAAAGCCCCCTTGGTGTAAAATAATGTCAAATGCTGTAAAATACTGTAAAATCCAAAACCACAAAAAAAACCACAATATGTGGTTTTCCATTCATTTGAGTAAAATGTTACTACTATATATTGATATTTGTCAAATAAAAAAATCAATATATAGTATGTTTTTTAAGCGCAAATAACCGAAAAGGGCAGCCCCCTTCGGCAACTATTTCCGGCCGACCGGACGTGTCGAATCAACTATAGACCTCAATGGCCCTGCCAGAATAAGCCGGAAAACGACACGTCAGAGCCCGGGGAGGACCACTCAGGCCGGAAAACGACACATCAAAATGCAACTCAAAGCAATCTTGTGGTAATCTGTATAATCTGCGGTTCGGAAACCTGAACCCTTGAACTTTGAACCTGAAACCTTTTATTGTGCTGTTATCCAGATATAATCCGCGACACTCAGATCAACCTCCTCTCCCACCGGAGCCAGGTAAATCGTTCGAAATGACGCGCCGGTGCGGCGAAAAGTCCGGTCCGGAATTCCATATTTGTATTGAATATGCCCGTTTCCGGTCAGGACAACAATCTTTTTTTCGCCCAGATCAGAAGCAATGGATTCCGCCATGATTTCGTCCCAGACACACTGGGCCATATAAAAATCATCGAATTTGACGTTGTTTTTAAAATGATGTTGATTAAATACTTCCTCGGCATAGTTTCGATGGGCTGTATTGGCGGTATCGATCTCTTTGGGAAGATATTGCTTATCTTCATCTGACAAATTGTCAATTCCACCGACACGAATCCGCGGCGGAATATAAACGGGGATATTTAAGGCAACGATTTTGATTCTGTTTTCCTTTATAAATAATAAAATATTCCGGTACAATTCAAAATCCCACCGCCAGTTCGCATACCACTGCACTTTGCGCAAAAACTTTTCTTCTTCCAGCAATCCGGCAGACCATAAGTTCAGCACCGGCTGGTAGGAACGATCAAACATTTCCAGTCCAACTTTCATGGAATGGTTGTTCTTAAAAACGGCCTTAATTATTTCTAGCTGGATGTCATGGTGCGAGCGGTTGGTGTGCCTTTCTCCGATAAAAACAATTTGGTTGTTGTTTAAATCGTTCATCAGTTCATCGAAAGTGACTGTCTTTCCCGAATTCGCTGAAATAATGGTACCTGGTTCAACAGCCGTTGACGTATCTTTGATCAGCACCGTATCCGATTTCACAGCGCAACCCCACAGTAAACTGAATGCCATAAAGCCGATATAACAGCGTCTGAAAGACGAAAGCATCCGGCGAATCTCTTTATTTTTTTGAAACATATCAACACCTTGATTTTTCACATTTAGACAGGTAATATTACTTTACGATGCCTTCTGACAAAAGCCCGGTATTTCGAAAAGAGATTATTCCCTGGTACCATTCAAGCACAGCTTATATCATTGTGATCGTATTTTTGCTACTGGTGCTCTTATTTGCGATCGTCGGGATCTCCCTGGCCAGAGAAAACCCGACCTACAACAGTTTTGTCTGGGTGCCGATAATACTGCTTGTATTGAGCTCAGGAATCATCATCACCACCATTGCCCGCCTGATAAATCGTTACACCCGTAAATCAGCCAAATAACCGTTCGTCGCCCGGCCAGGGTTGGATTACCGCCGCATTATGGCCTCTCAAAATCGCTGTTTTCCAGAAGCGGATAAATCAGTTCAATAAAGTGATGAATAATTTGAGCCGTTGCCCCCCATATGATGACGTCCTCAAAAGGATATTCAAATTCGCGAATGTCAAGTCCAGCCCGATGATAGCGTCTGGCTTCGTGAATGCGCACAAGCTTTTTCAGCGGTATTTCAAGGATTCTGGAAATTTCAATGGAATCATACCGAACCGGCCCCGCACCATTCCACAGCCCGATGAACGCCTCGATGTCTTTGGGCTTGGTGAGGGTTTGGAAATGCCCGATGGAGCCGATGAAATCAACCTGATCCCGGCCGATGTTAAGCTCTTCTTTCAACTCTCGAAAGGCGGCCGCAACCGGACCGGCATCCTGACTTTCAAGATGTCCCCCCGGCAACGCCGCCTGATTCCGCCAGGGGTAACCTTCGGTGTCGGATTTCTGAATGGCTAAAATATGTGGATCGGGCTTATTGTAAACCAGCAAAAACACACACGCAGGCGGATGGGAATACCCTTTGGGAGGTTGTCCGGCGCTGGAATTAAGGATCATCTCTTTTAACCGGGCCGGGTGGTTGTTTGAATACCGATCGGGCGCTGCGCACCCGATCACAAACACAATGATTGCGAACTAACGTTCGCTTGTTTTTCCTTCCTACGGCCGGAAAACCAAAGCATCCCTCTCACAGAGAGGTATGGTCATTGATACGCACCCGGTTTCACCCGCAACGATTGGGGCACTTCGCGCCCCTGTCTTTTACCGCCTATGGCGGTAAAATCCAAGCCACCCGCTTTGCGGGTGGTCTTTGACGCGACGCGCATCAATGCCGGCAGACAGGATATGGCAGGTGGCTTCCGGAGAAAATCGGTTTACGCCGGCGGTTCGACAGAGCCATTATTGGCGAAATTTTTGATCATCATTTCACCCAGTTCCCGGGAGCGGTGGGTTGCAACCTCCACAGCATTGATCAGGGTGGTGCGTAACCCGCCTTTTTCAAGCGTAGCCAGGCCGGCAATCGCAGTACCTCCCGGAGATGTTACTCTATCTCTGAGCTGGCCCGGGTGTTCCCGTGTCTCTATTAACATCTTTGCAGCCCCCAGTACCGTTTGGGCGGAAAGAAAAAGAGCTTCCTGACGCGACAATCCCACCTTCACACCGGCATCGGCCATGGCTTCAACGATCAAAAAGAGGTAGGCCGGACCGCTGCCGCTCAACCCGGTAATCGCATCCATCAGGTAATTTTCGGCAATAAACACGGTCTTACCGATGGAATCGAAAATGGCCATCGCCATCTCAATATCCTCTTCACTGGCGTGCTTCCCGGCGGCAACGGCGGTGGCCGATTCTTTAACCGCCGCTGCAATGTTGGGCATGACCCGGATCAGGCGCAGCTCTTTACTCAGGCAGGATTCGATGGCCTCCATCGGAACGCCGGCGGCAATCGAAATAATTAATTTTGATATATCGAGCTTTTCGGCGGTTTCTTTGAGAACGGCCGCCATAATCTGAGGCTTGACGGCATAAATAATAATGTCTGAATTGGCAACCGCTTCCAGATTGTTCGCTGTCGTTTGGACCCCGTATTTTTCCTGTATCGCTTTGCGTTTTGCCTCGCTCACATCCGCACAGGTAATATGCGCGGGCTTGGACGATCCCGAGCCGATAAGGCCGCTGACAAGGGCTTCACCCATATTTCCCGTTCCGATAATACCGATTTTTTTGTTGTTTAACATATAGGACTCCGATCGGCTAAATTTTATTAGAACCCATCTCAAAAATGCGTCTAAGTGTCCATGGCGGTGTTGCAAACCGATTCAAAATGCTCACATACTAACCGTGCATGCTCCGCTTTCGAATCGATTTGCGCCTTGCCCTGAACCCTGATCCACCTTTTTGAGATAGGTTCTACAAAACCATTAAAAATCCGCCGGCGACTTCGTTTTTCCGCCGGATAAGTAACGTAAATCCTGTGAATTTCTCTCAAAATTCATGCAATTTATAGCCTGACCGGTGGTTAGTCAAGAAAATTATAAGACAAAGCGCCCCGATATGCGCCCGGATCCCATATTGACAGGATTCGCCAAAAATATTATAATGGTCTAACCATTATAATATTTTTAGATTGATCGCGGCGGTCAACTATTTAAAAATTCTTCCGCACCGAAAGGAAAAGCAGCTGTGTTTCAAAAAGCCAAACAAACCAAAGTTTTTCAAGATGTGGTTGCGCAAATCCAGGAAGCCATCCTTGACGGCAGGTTGAAGACCGGAGACACGCTTCCCTCCGAAAGGCAGCTCAAAGACATGTTCAATATCAGCCGGGGCACATTGCGCGAAGCATTGCGGGTTCTGGAACAAAAAGGCCTTATCGAAATTAAACTCGGTGTCGGCGGCGGGTCGGTGGTTAAAGACGTTAATGTCGAACAGGTCAGCGAGAGTCTCGGCTTGCTGATCAAATCTCAAAAGGTTTCATTGAATCATCTGGCTGAATTTCGTGAAGATGTCGAAGGCATCGTCGCCGCCCGCGCAGCTGCAAGACACAGCAAAACAGACATCTCAGGTCTCAAGGCGCTTCTCGCCAAGGCCCGTCAATGTACTGAAGGCGGTACATCACAGCGCAATGCTTTCATCGAAATCGACAAACAGATACACATGACGCTGGCCCGGGTTGCGCAAAATCCGATTTACATATCTGTGCTTCATTCTGTTCATGAGAATATTCACCGCTATTATGAGCGTTTTCTTTCCATGAAAGAACGCGAATTGCAGCAAAACTATCAGGACCTCAGCGATCTAGTCGAGGCGGTGGAAAAACGACAGACCGACCGGGCCCGCCGGCTGGCCCGCAGCCATGTTCGCCGCTTCAATCGGTACATGGAAAAAAGGAAAAAAGAAGAGACATTAAAAATAAGAAAAGCATAAGACATTACATTTGATAATTTTTTTACCACGAAAGCACGAAAGAATGAAAACACGAAAAATTTAATAGAATTTCGTGCTTTTTCCCTTTCGTGCTTTCGTGATTGATTTTACTTTTTTACCGGCAATATTGATTTCACATATCTCAAATGAAAATGGGACCAACCATATGGTCTTGAAACGTATCACCAAGCATCCGATTCTGGAAATTCCTGAAAAGAAAGAAGTCCCCTTTACCTGGAATGGGAAACAGCTGACCGGGTATGAAGGCGAAATGATATCTTCAGCACTTTTGGCCAATGGCATCCACATATTCGGCCATCACCCCAAAGATAACAGCCCCCAGGGTATGTTTTGCGCCAATGGACAGTGCTCCCAATGTCTGGTTATTGCAGGTGGTCTGCCGGTCAAGTCGTGCATGACGCCCCTGGTGGAGGCCATGATCGTCGAAAGTGTTGAGGGCCTGCCGAAACTGCCGGAAGACAATTCTGTCCCCCGACTCCAATCGGTGGCCGCCAGAGAGGTGGACGTCTTAGTCATCGGTGCCGGCCCGGCAGGACTGGCCGCAGCGGTGGAACTGGGCAAGCTGGGCGTCAAAACGCTGATCATCGATGATAAAGACCGCCCCGGGGGAAAACTGGTTTTGCAGACCCATAAATTTTTCGGTTCGATTGAGGATTCCTACGCCGGAACCCGGGGCTTTGAGATCGCGGCCATTTTAGAGGAACAGATAAACAAACTCGAATCGGTTGACATCTGGCTGGATACAACTGCTATCGGTGTTTTTTCAGATAAAATTATCGGGGCCGTTCAAGGTGTTAAAAACAGTCGCTACAGGCAGATTAAGCTAAAAAAGCTGCTGATCGCCACCGGTGCGAGAGAAAAAATGCTGTCATTTCCGGGAAACACTTTGCCGGGAGTTTACGGTGCCGGTGCGTTTCAAACGCTTGTCAACCGTGATCTGATTAAATCATCGGAAAAAATCCTCATCGTCGGCGGCGGTAATGTGGGGCTTATCGCCGGCTATCATGCCATCCAGGCCGGAATCGAAGTTGTTGCGCTCATTGAGGCCTTGCCCCAAGTCGGCGGGTACAAGGTCCATGCCGATAAGCTCAAACGGCTGGGGGTGCCGATTCTAACCGGTCACACCGTCGTGGCTGCCAGCGGTAAGAATACGGTGGATTCGGTCACCGTTGCCCGGCTGGATCAGGATTGGCGGATTATTCCGGATACCCATAAAACATTCAAGGTGGATACCGTCCTGATCGCAGTCGGTCTGGCCGAAGTCAACGAGTTTTACTTAAAAGCAAAAAAATGGGGAATGGATGCTTTTTGTGCCGGAGACGCCCGGGAAATATCCGAAGCGTCTGCGGCCATGTTCACCGGTAAGATCGAGGCTCTGAAAATCGCCCAATCCCTCGGGTTACCGGTCGGCGAGATCCCCCCGCAATGGCATCAGCAAGCAACGATTTTAAAATCCAAACCCGGACCCCTTGTGAGCCGCAAACCGCCGTCCCGGGAGCAAGGCGTGTTTCCGATTTTTCACTGCTATCAGGAAGTACCCTGCAATCCCTGTACTGCCGTATGTCCGGTCGGCGCCATTCGAACCGAGCAGGATGAAATCACCGGCCTGCCCTATATAACAGATTTAGATGCCTGCACCGGTTGCGGCAGCTGCGTGGCCGTTTGCCCGGGGCTCGCAATGGCCCTGGTCGATTACCGGGACGACCCCGAACACCCTCTGATCACCCTGCCCTACGAAATCTGGCGCGAGCGAGTTGAAGCCGGGCAAACAGTTCCCGTGACCGATGTGGACGGCGCCATTCTGGGATATTATCCGGTAGAAAAAATATCGACCCGGCGCAAATACCCGGGAACCTTGCTGGTACAGATTAAGGTCGACAAAAAGGCAGCAAAAAAGGCCATGGGCATCTGGGTGCAGGAAAAACAACTGGAACCTTCCCGGATTTATGAAAAGGAGCCGCCCCCGGATGAGGCCATCATCTGCCGTTGTGAACGCATCACCGCCGGTGAGATCAAGGCGGCGATTCGCACGGGCATCAGGGATATCAATCAACTCAAAGCCGTAACGCGCGTCGGCATGGGTGCCTGCGGTTCAAAGACCTGCCGACCACTGATCTGGCGAATCTTTCAGGAAGAAGGCATTGATCCGGGCACGGTAACGGATCGGATCGATCGGCCCCTGTTTGTCGAGGTTCCGATAGGAATACTGGCCGGGGCACGCGGAGGAGATCACCTTGGAAACAAGTGATGTTATTATTGTCGGCGCCGGATCGGTGGGCGTGCCGACCGCCATGGCCTTAGGTGAGCTCGGCATCAAGACCCGGGTAATCGACATGCACCCGTCGCCGGGACAGGGTGAAAATAAACACGCCATCGGCGGCGTTCGGGCAACCCATTCGGACCCGGCGAAAATTCTCACCTGCCGGCGATCCCTTGAAATTTTTGCGAGCTGGGAAAAACGACACAGAGAAAATATCGAATGGCTTAAAGGCGGCTATACCTTCCCGGTTTACCGCAAAACCGATGAAATGACTTTAAAAAAACTGCTGCCCGTCCAGAAGAAATACGGGCTGAACATAGATTATCTGAATCCAGGTGAAGTGCAGCAACTTGTACCCGGTATAAATCCCAAAGGGTTGCGGGGGGGTACTTTCTCACCGGATGACGGTTCGATCTCTCCGCTATTGGCCGTGAACGCTTTTTATCGCCGCGCGCTTGATCTGGACGTGGCGTTTCATTTTAAAGAACGTGTCAGCAAGATCCGGATTAAAGACGCCAGGGTCATCGGCGTTCAAACCGATCAGGCCCGCTATGCAGCTCCGGTCGTCGTTGATGCGGCCGGACCTTTTTCAACCCATCTGGGCCGGAGTGTTGGTGTCAACATTCCGGTCGTTCCGGACTCCCACGAAGCCGCCATCACCGAACCGGTCAAGCCGTTTTTTAAATGCATGGTCGTCGACGTCCGTCCCGGGCCGGGATCCAAAAATTTTTATTTTTATCAAAACCTGCACGGGCAGGTAATTTTTTGCATCACCCCCGACCCGCCTGTCATCGGAATGGACAAAGGGGAAACCTCCGTATTTCTTCCCCGGGTGTGTGCGCGCATGGTTCGCCTCCTTCCTCGACTGAAGAACTTAAGGGTGCGCAGAACCTGGCGCGGTCTTTACCCGATGACCCCGGACGGTTCACCGGTGGTGGGGTGGAACCGCCAGATTAAAGGGCTGGTGCATGCCACGGGCATGTGCGGTCAGGGTCTGATGCTGGGGCCGGGTGCGGGAGAAGTGGTTGCCCGGATGATTGCCGATCAAAGCACGGACGAAGATCAAATCGTTTTAAAAGCGTTTTCGCCTTACAGAAGTTTCGTAGGTCAAGAAGCGCTGAAGTGAGGCGCACCGATGGTTTCTGGCCGCTGGTCGCTGGCTGCTTGCTGAAGGCGCACCGCTGTCGCTGAATCGGTTAAATGGTCAAATGGTCGATTCGTCAAATAGAATAATATCCGATAACGAATTAACTCTTCAACGATTTAACTATTTGGCCAAAAATGAAGCTTGATTGCAAATGGGCTTAAATGTATAAATAAAGTTTTAAATCTTTCGAAGAAGCCAGTAACCAGCAACCCGTAACAACTGACCAGCAGCCAGATACCAATTAAGGAGTAAAAACATGCCGGATTACCAATTAAAGGAAGTTAAAGCCCTGGACTACAAAAGACCGGATATTGTAAACGGTTACACCGACCAGACCCTGTATTTAGATCTTTCCGATTACGGAATTGCAATTAAGCCGGTGACTGAAAAAACCAAAAAAACATTTGTCGGCGGCAAAGGCTATAATCTCTGGTTGCTCTGGAATGCGGTTCAGCCATCCACCCGGTGGAATGATCCTGAAAATGCCCTGTGCATAGCGGCCGGTCCTTTGGGCGGCACTCCCATTTATCCGGGTTCGGGCAAAAGCATCGTCGCCACGCTTTCACCGACAACCGCATCGGTGATGGATTCGAACGTCGGCGGCTATTTCGGCCCGTATCTTAAATTTTCAGGTTTCGATGCCCTGGAAATCCAGGGCAAAAGCACAAAAGAAGTCGTTGCTTTTATCGACGGCGTCAACCAAACAATTCAGCTGTATGAAACCCGGGGCCTGCCGCAAAATGCCTATGCGCTGTCTGCAGTTTTAACCGAACACTTTGCCCGGGGAAAACCCCGCAACATCTCGGTTGTTTCGGCGGGCCCCGGCGCCAAAAACACCTTGATCGGCTGTCTGAATTTTACCTGGTATGACCCCAAACGCAAACGCGCCCGCTACAAACAGGCCGGCCGGGGAGGCGTCGGGACGGTTTTTGCCGACAAAGGGTTAAAAGCGATCGTGGCTTGCTGGAACAACGTCACAGCCGAAACCAATAATCCGGCGGATAAAGCCCGTTTGAAAAATGTCGCCAAATTGCATTCACGCGAAATTGTGGAACTGGATCCCAAGCAAAACGAAATGTCCAAGATCGGCACCACCCATCTGGTCACGATTATGAACGACCACGACCTGCTTCCCACCCATAATTTTCGTTACGGGCAACACTCCCAGGCTCCCAATTTAGGCCAGGAAGTTTACCGGCGCCTGTTTGACCCGGGTTTCGACGGCTGCTGGATGGGTTGCACCGTCGCCTGCTCACACGGAATCAAAGACTTTGTTCCGCTGACCGGGCCGTACAAAGGGAAAAAGGTATTTGTCGACGGGCCGGAATATGAAACCATCGCGGGCTGCGGCTCCAACCTGGGCATATTCGACCCCCATACCGTCGCCGAGATGAACTTTTACTGCGATGCGTACGGTCTGGATACGATATCCGTGGGTACCGGTATTGCCTTTGTCATGGAATGCTTTGAAATGGGCCTGATCAACGAAACCCACACCGGCGGCATGGCACTTCACTTCGGTAACCGGCTCGGCGCCCTGGAGCTGATACATCAAATGGCGAATGGAGAAGGCTTCGGCCGGATCGTCGGTCAGGGCGTCCGCAAAATGAAAGCCC
>WOR8_10003232_pt1 | contig 26086 bp, 29 predicted proteins | sample DeeMarSeWOR38_10_FD_19890 | JGI IMG/M metagenome (IMG submission 19890) | reverse complement strand
GGTGGCGGCCGACCGTCGCAGGCTTTCAGGTAGTCGACGATGACCTTGAGGTGTCCTGCGGTTTCCTTGGCGAATATGTCCAGCAGCACCGGATCCATTTCCAGTGCCGGCTGTTCGTCCTCGGCGGCACGCGCGGGCCTTTCGAGCGTGAGCACCGCCGCATTCGGGTCGCCGTCGGCAAACGCGTGCGCGCGGGCGACCAGCAGGCCGATATCGCTGGGCGGCTCGGTGCCGACCTCCAGTTGCTCGATCAGTTCCGGTACGGCGCCCGCCGCCCGCACGATGAAATCCACCATCGGCGGCGTGCGCACCAGCGTGCGGTTGATCAGCTTGTTGAGCAGGTTCTCGACGGCCCAGCAGTACTCACCGATACGCTCGGCACCGACCATGCGGCCGCTGCCTTTCAGCGTATGGAAAGACCGCCGCACGGTTATGAGTGCCTCCATGTCGTCGGGCGAGTCCGTCCACGCCGGCAGGTGCCGCTTGATCGAAGCGATCTCTTCCTTCGCCTCCTCGATGAAGAGTTCGAGCAGCTCGGGGTCCAGGTGCTCCGCATCGGGCGCAACCACGGGCAGCGGCATGACCTCGGTCGCTTGCGGTCGGCCTTCCGGTGCCGGCGCCCGCGCATGCGCCTCGATGTCCGCGAGCGGCAGCTTCTGTGTCGGTTCCGGCACTTCGCTGGTTGCTTCCTGTTCGAGGCGGTCCACAACGTCGCGCAGGACGCTGAGGCAGGCTTCCGCATTGTCCAGCATGTACCACGGGTCGGCGCGACCGGCTTTCACGGTCTCCATGTAGTATTCGATGCTGACGATGGCGTCGGCGAGCCGATCGGTTTCCTTTTGCGTGAGCCGAGAGGGTCCGCCGCCCTGCAGGGTCAGGACGATCAGCTTGCCGATGCGGTCCATGACCTCCATGGCGCGCGTCTTGTTCAACATCAGCAGCCCGGCGCGGATGCCGCGTACCAGCGACGGGATGCTGTCCAGGCCCTGTGACGGCGCCTGCGACGCGAGGCTCTGGCCGATGGTCTCCTTGATCCTCGCCAGGTTGATGATGCACTCACGCATGACCGACTCGGCTACCTGCCGGTAATCGGCGGCATCCTGCGGCGACATGTCGGATTCGGCGGGCGCCGGCGCATCCTGCGGCACCGTCAGCCGGATGAGCTGCTGGTCGAGCCGGTCCTCGACACGCAGCAGCGTGGAAGCGATGTCGAGAACGACGCTATCGTTGGTGGCGCCGCCGCGCTCGACGACGGACTTCAGGCGATCGATCTCGCCGTCGATGTCGCTGCGCAGTTCGCCGAGCCCGAGTACGCCCAGCGTGTCGCTGATCTTCTTGAGCAATTCGAGCTGCGGCACCAGCTCGGACGACTTGTTCATGCCGGTCCGCACGAAGATATCCAGCACGTCCTTGACGCGCGCGAGATCTTCCTTGATCGCCGCCGCGACCGTCTTCATGAGCTTGACGCTCGGCGCCGACAGCGCCTCCCTGGCGTGCTCCACCTGCTCGTCGCCGGGCAGCAGTTCCGCCAGGTTGAACGCCGAGCGAATCTCGCTGATGCGCGGGCCCGGCACGCTCGATCGCGCCACGTAATACAGCAGGTTGTTGAGCAGGTCGTCGACCGGGTGCTTGTCGAAGGCCTGGATGCCCTCGTCGATCACGAACTTGATCTGCCGGTCCGCCTGCGCCAGCAGACGTTTCAGCGCGACCGAGGTCTCGAGCCCGCGATTCTGCAGGGACTCGAGCACGCCGCCCGTCACCCACCACAGCTGGTACATGTCGTCGCGCGTGGCGGAATTCTCCAGCGCGGCCGTGACCTTCGCGAGCGTTGCCAGGTGCTGCTGCGTGTTACCGCCCTTGATCCATCCGAGCAGCGCCAGCTGGAACTTGGGCCGCAGCCGCCGCGCAACCGTGACCGGGTCCTCGGCGCCGGCCTCGGGCCGTGCCATCGCCGTCTGGTTGCGGCTCGGCGAGAGGTTCAGCAATAACAGGGTGCCTTCCGACAGCAGCGGTTCGCCGCGTGCCGCGCGGAGGTCGTTCAGCATCGGCAGCAGCACGAGCGCAATATCCCTGCCACCGCCGAGCAGGCGCTCGATGTACGCCGGCAGCTGGACCATCGCACGCGTCAGCGCGTCGAGCCCGTCCTCACGGCCCTTGCCCGGCCGCAGCGCTGCGAGGTATTTGCAGGCGAGTTCCATCTCCTCCGCCAGCAGCGCCGCACCGTAGGTCTCCGCCAGCTGCAGTGCGCCGCGCGCCTGGTGCAGCAGGTTGGCGGCGCGAGCGAGCGCCTGCGGACCGCCGCGCCCGTCGACGCAATCCTCGATGGCGAGGTGCGCATTGCGGATGGTCTCCATCAGCTCGTTGCTGATGATGGCGAGCGCGTTGACAGGACCCGTGATTCCGTCCTGCTCGCGCGCGTCGCGTATACCGGTGTCGCCCGTCATCGTTGCCTTGCTGTCAGCCCGTGCCCGTCTTCTTGCCCGGCTGCACGCCGGTTACGTTTGAAGACGTCGCCGTCATGCGTGTCGTGCCCGCAGGAACATCGCCCGGCAACCTGAAGCCGGCAACGCTCTTGCGGAGCTGCGACGCGAATTCCGACAGTTTCGAGATCGCGGCTGCGGTCGCCGTCGTGGCTTTGCCCGTCTGCTCACTGATCTCTCTGAGCCTGGTCGTGCGACGCGTTACGTCCGCCGCCGAGCCGGCCTGTTCGCGTGCCGAGCTCGAAATGTTCTGCACCAGGCTCGCGATCTGGTTGGATACCTGCTCGATCTCGTCGAGCGCCGCACCGGCGTTCTCTGCAAGCAGCGCACCGCCGACCACGTCCGTCGTACTGCGCTCCATCGAGACGACGGCTTCCTTGGTATCCGACTGAATGGTGCTGACGAGCACTTCGATCTGCTTCGTCGCGTTGGTCGAGCGCTCTGCGAGGCGCTGGACCTCGTCGGCGACCACCGCGAATCCGCGCCCGGCTTCGCCCGCCATCGATGCCTGGATCGACGCATTGAGCGCGAGGATGTTGGTCTGCTCGGCGATATCGTTGATCAGTTCGACGATGTTGCCGATTTCCTGCGAACTCTCGCCGAGGCGCTTGATGCGCTTGGACGTGTCCTGGATGGTCTCGCGGATGGTGTTCATGCCGTCGATCGTGCGCCGCACCGCCTCGCCGCCCTTGTGCGCTACTTCGACGGAGTGACGCGCGACGTCCGACGAACGCTCCGCGTTACCGGATACCTCCTCGATCGACTTGGCCATCGAGACGATGGACTCGGTCGCCGCATTGATCTCGCGCGCCTGGTTGTCGGCCGCCCGGGACATGTGGACGGCAGCGTTCTCTGTCTGCTTGGCGGCCGAGTCGACCATGATCGCCGTTTCGTTGACGGTGGTAACGAGCTTGCGCAGTTCCTCGATCGCGTAGTTGAACGAGTCAGCGATCGTGCCCGTGATGTCCTCCGTGACCGTCGCTTCGACGGTGAGATCACCGTCCGCGAGGCTGCCCATCTCGTCGAGCAGCCGCAGGATCGCCTGCTGGTTTCTTTCGTTACGCTGGCCCTGGTCGCGCGCCTGGCGCTCGAAAGCGGCCATGCGAACGTTCAGCAATACGAGCACCACGACCAGCAGGACTCCGAACAGCATCAGCCCTACCGGGATCAAGCCGCTGGACAACACACCTGGCAGCACCCCGCCCGCGCTGCCACTGCGGAATGCGTCCGCCAGCGTACCGGCGGCCGCTGCGACCTCCTGTTGTGCCGTGCCGATACCCGCCAGCTGGCTCGTGTTGCTACGCACCGTATCGATGTAGCCCTCGAGGTCTGCAAGCACGGCCGTCAGTGGCTCGACGACCGCCGCCTGGCCCTCCGCGTCCAGCGGCGCGACGTCCAGCGCGCTCGATTCTCCCGCGAGCGCATCGCTCACGGAGCGCAGGAACTCGGTGTGTCCGTCGATGGTGGCCAGCGCAGCGTTTACATCGGCGCTGCCGCGCAACCCGGATGCCGCACTCGCGATATCGCTTGCGCGCTGCTGCGCCTCCTGCATCACCGCCGTGGAGCCCGAACGCGTCAGCAGTTCCTCGGCCAGTTTCACGATGTCGTTGCCGGCCCTGCGTATCCCGGTGGCGGCCTCGATCGCCGCGCGCCGGCCGAGGATCGCCGATGCCCTCGATTCGAGCCGCTGCCAGTCTGCGGCGCTGCCCGGCGCGCCCGAAGCCCGCCTCAGTTCGGCCATCCTGCCGAGATCCCGCTCGAGCGCGTCGAACGCCCCGTCGCGACCCGCCAGCGCGTTCGCGGTGCGCAGCGGCAGCGCCTGCGACAGCGCAGCGAGCTCAGCCGATGCTGCGCCGCCGGCGGACGGCTGCAGGTACACGAGCGCGGCTGCAGCGAGCAGCGCAAGCGCGGTCAGCAGCGCCACGATCCGGAACAAGGTGGTTGTGTCAGTTTTCTTGGCCATGAGGTGTAACCCGGTAAGTGACTGCAGCCCGGCGCCTTCCCGGTGCTGTCGGCGGCACGATCATTCGTCAGCCGCCTGCAGGAACAAGTTGCTCTCCACGAACGCGAACAGGTCGAAGACCGGCCAGTTGTCGTCGCCGCGGCGGTATTCTCCCGCGAGAAAACGCTCGCAGCGCACGGCTGTCTGCGGCTGCGTCTCCGAGAATTCCTGATCCATGAAACGCCGAAATCCCTGGACTTCGTCCACGACGAGCCCGGCCGGAATTTCACGATGATTGACCGAGATGACGCGCGTCGTGCGCCGCAGCGTGGTCCTGCCGCTGCCAAGCAGCAACTTCAGGTCGACCAGCGGCAGCAGGTGTCCACGAAGGTTCGCGATCCCGAGGAGCCAGCGCTTTGCGCCGGGCACACGCGTCATCGAATCGGGCAGCATCAGCACCTCGCGGACCTGTTCCCGGCTCGACACGAACTGCTCGTCGCCGATGCGAAAACCGATGCCCACCCACTCCGCCGGCATCGCCGAGCCGCCGGCGCCCGAATGCACCGCGATACTGCGGCGCTCGATCTCGCGCAGCAGCTCGAAGGGCTGCTTGACCAGGGACGCGAGCTCGAAGGACGCACTCATTCAGTCAGCCATCACCGCGTTGATCTTCGCGACGAGGTCGTTCTCTCGAATCGGCTTGACCAGGTACTCGACGGCTCCCTGCCGCATGCCCCAGATCTTGTCCGTCTCCTGATCCTTGGTGGTGATGATGATGACGGGGATACTGGATGTGCGCGGATCCTGGCTGAGCTTGCGCGTCGCCTGGAAGCCGTTCATGCCAGGCATCACCACGTCCATCAGGATGCAGTCGGGCCGAGCAGTCTGGGCCTGGCGCAACCCCTCCTCGCCACTGTCGGCAACGAGCGTCTCGAAGCCCTTCTTTTCGAGCATGCCCTGAAACAGATGCAACTCGGTCGGCGAATCGTCAATGATGAGAATGACTGCCATCAGTGCTTCCTTCTGCAGAATAATGACAACGTATGCTGCGCCCTAACCGATCTGGTTCGATACGGCGCCCAGCAGTTCGTCCTTGGTGAACGGCTTTGTGAGGTACTGTTCCGACCCGACGATACGGCCACGGGCGCGGTCGAACAGGCCGTCCTTGCTCGATAGCATGATCACGGGAGTTTCCTTGAACATCTTGTTGTGCTTGATCAGCGAGCAAGTCTCGTAGCCGTCGAGCCGCGGCATCATGATGTCCACGAAGATCAGGTCGGGCTGGTGGTCCGCGATCTTGGACAGCGCATCGAAGCCGTCGATGGCGGTAAAGACCTGGCAACCCTCCTTGGTCAGCAGGGTCTCTGCCGTTCGGCGGATGGTTTTGCTGTCGTCGATAACCAGAATCTTGAGGCCGTTGAGACTTCGAGACGCACTAGTGGACACCGGATTTCCTCACGATAATGCGAGTCTAAGCGACTCGTTCTGCCTTATCCCCAAAGCCCCGAACGAAGGCCGCCAGGCACCCAGAGATCGTTCGGGAGGAATGTCTTGTACCATATTGACATAAGTCCCGCTACGACGCCTGCCGCGGACGCACAATGCGCCCGAAAAAGGCACGGCCGCGCCGTAACGGGTTGTATAGTTGGCGCCTTCGGCAAATAACAGGAACCAGTACCCAAGATGGCTACAAAAGCGCTGCGCCTCGGCATCGTAATGGATCCGATCGAGTCCATTACTCCCTACAAGGACAGCTCTCTCGCGATGCTTCTCGAGGCAGAACGCCGCGAGGCGGAGATCCACTATTTCAACCAGTCGGATCTGAAGCTCGTTTCCGGCACGGCGCTCGGACGCTCGCGGCGCCTGAACGTGGGGGACGACAAGCAGCGCTGGTGGCAATTCGGCGAGGAGCGGGAGATCGCACTGGGCGAACTCGACGTGATCCTGATGCGCAAGGACCCGCCGTTCGACATGGAGTACATCTACACGACGTACATTCTGGACCGGGCCCGGCACGCCGGCGCATTGATCATGAACGATCCCGAGGCACTCAGGAACATGAACGAGAAGGCGTTCACGGCATGGTTCCCGGACTGCGTTCCAGACACCCTGATCACGCGCTCCATGGACGAGATGCGTGCCTTCCTCGCGGCGCACGGCCACGTGGTGGTGAAACCGCTCGGCGGCATGGGCGGCCGCTCGATCTTCGTCATCCGCAAGGGCGACAAGAACGCCAATGTCGTGTTCGAGACGCTGACGGATTACGGGCGGCAGTTCGCGATGGCGCAGACCTACATTCCCGAGATTTCGCTCGGCGACAAGCGCATCCTGCTCTTCGACGGCGAGCCCGTACCTTACGCGCTCGCGCGCATCCCATCCGACGACGACAATCGCGGCAACCTGGTCATGGGCGCGACCGGCAAGGGCCAGCCGCTGTCCGACCGCGATCGCGAGATCTGCGCCCGGGTGGGGCCCGTGCTGCGCGACGCCGGCGTCATCTTCGCCGGCATCGACGTGATCGGCGATTACCTGACCGAGGTCAACGTGACCAGTCCGACGGGCATGCGCGAGATCGACAAGCAGTTCGATCTCAATACCGCCGGCCTGATGTTCGACGCGATCGAGCGCCGCCTGGGCGGCAAGGGGTGACGCAGGTCTCATGCCCGCGGCCGCGGCCGCGCTACTCTATGCACTGCGCCTGTAGGAGCGCCGCTCTCGAACCGCGATCGCGCGGCGAGGCGCGCTCCTACAGGTTGCACCAAGCGTAGGAGCGGTTCGCGAACCGCGATCGGTTCGCGGAGCAAGGCCCGCTCCTACACGAGGTTTTTATCCTAAGCGCTTGTTTTTCTGGCAACTATGCACCATCATTCGCGCCAGCACCGTAACCCCGACCTATGGCCGACTTCGCGCTAAAAGCCGACCCGCTGGACGAGCTCCGACAGCTCGCCGACCCGCCGCCGGACCGTTTGCCGGCGATGCTGTTTCTTGCCGCGCTGCTGCACGGCATCCTCATCATCGGCGTTACCTTCAACCCGGCGATGCTCGAGGATTTCAGCGACGCCATATCGCTGGAAGTCACCATCGTCGCCGACCCGGACCAGGACATCGACCGGCCCGATCGTGCCGAGTACCTGGCCCAGGCCAGCCAGGAAGGCGGCGGCAACACCACGGAGCAAGTGCGGCCATCGGCCCCGGCCGAGAATGCCTCGCCGATCGACAACCCTGGCGACGAGAACGGCGACAGCTTCCTGGAGTCGACGGAACACGTGGTCAGCGCGGACCAGCTGCTCGCGACCTCCGCGGAGCAGGAACAGAGCGTCACCGACGATCCACGCCTCGACCCGCAGCCCGACACGCATTCCGCGCTGGCGCTCGAGGCAGGCGCCGAGACGACCTTGCCGCTGCCGCAGGACGACAAAGCGACGCTGCTGATCCACGATGACGATCCGCGCCAGCTGGTCATCAGCGCAGATACCCGGGAGTCCGTGGTGGCCGCGTACCTCGACAACTGGAAACGGCGCATCGAGTCCGTGGGCGACGAGTATTTTCCGACGCTCGGCAACCTGGAGGGCCTGACCGGCAGCCCGACGCTGGAAGTCAGTATCGACGCATCCGGACAGCTCAACGAGGTCATCATCCGCAAGTCCAGCGGCTCGCGGATCCTCGACCAGGCCGCACTCGACATATTGCGCCGCGCGTCGCCCTTCGACCCCTTCCCTGCTGAAATCAGTACCGAATACGACCGCTTGCGCTTCGCCTACAAGTGGCTGTTCAGTGAGGAGTTTGTGCCGGCCGCGGCGAACGTCTCACGGTAGCCCGGTAGCGCCCACGGTGGACCGGTTGTACCGGCCGCCGCGAGGGCGGATACTGTTCCCATGGAGACCTCCGGATCGCTGGCGAATCAGTTGCTGATAGCCATGCCAGGCATGGCAGACCCGAACTTCAGCAGCACGGTGACTCTTATCTGCGAACACAATGACGAAGGCGCGCTGGGAATCGTCATCAACCGTCCCCTGAATCTCCGGCTGGGTGGCCTGTTCGAACAGCTGCAGCTCGAGAACCCGGACCCCGCCGCTCTCGATCACCCGGTGCTGATGGGCGGGCCTGTCGGTCCCGAGCGCGGCTTCGTGCTACACGACACCTCACATCGCTACGAGAACTCTCTGGCGGTCTCCAGCGAGATCTGCCTGACGTTGTCGCGAGACATCATCGATGCCATGGCCAGCGGCCGGGGCCCCGAGAAATCACTCGTAGCGCTTGGCTACGCGGGATGGGATGCAGGCCAGCTGGAGGCCGAAATGCTGGCCAACTCCTGGCTCAACGTGTCGGCCACGACAGAGATCGTTTTCGACATGCCGTTCGCAGACCGCTGGGCAGCGGCGGCGAAGGCGCTCGGTGTCGACCTGACCCTGCTGTCCACGGAGGCCGGCCACGCCTGATACCGACTTGCCCGAGACGATCCTCGCATTCGACTACGGATTACGGCGTATCGGGGTTGCCGTCGGCCAGGACGTCACTGGCTCCGCGAGCCCTGTCGGCACCGTCTCGAACGGCGAAAACGGTGTCGACCACGACCGCATAAAGTCCCTCGTCGCCGAATGGCACCCGACGAAGCTGGTCGTCGGCATGCCGACGCACGCCGACGGCTCGCCGGGCGCGATGACCGACGCGGTAGTGGCGTTCATCGACGAGCTCGCGCGATACGGCCTGCCGATCTCCGCGGTGGACGAACGATACTCGTCACTCGAAGCCGAACGGGTGCTCAAAGACGCCCGCAAGCAGGGGTCGCGCGGCCGCATCTCCAAACAGGACATCGACGCCGCCGCCGCCGTCTGCATCGCGGAAAGGTATCTGGCCGGACGTTAATGTAGAATTCCCGCGCAATGAACGCTGCCGAGCCTGAACAGATCTTCGAAGACGATGCGCGCCTGCAGCTGCACGACGACGGCAGCCTGCGTCACCTGCTGACGCTGAAGGGCCTGGACAAGTCGCTGCTGGTCGCGATGCTCGACGACGCCGAGCGTTACCTGACGCCGACCAACCGCCTTCCTGCGCACAGCGACGCGCTCGCCGGGCGCACCGTGGCCAACCTGTTTTTCGAACCCAGCACGCGCACCCGCGCATCGTTCGACCTCGCGGGCAAACGCCTCGGCGCCGACGTGCTCAACCTCGACGTCAACACCTCTTCGCGCAAGAAGGGCGAGAGCATCCTCGATACCATCTACACCCTCGAGGCCATGCGCTGCGACATCATGGTGGTTCGCGACGCAAGCGCGGGGGTCCCCGCCTACATCGCGCGGCACGTGAAGGAACACGTCAGCATACTGAACGCCGGGGAATCGGACGTTTCGCACCCGACGCAGGGCCTGCTCGACCTGCTCACGATCCGTCGCCATAAGGGCCGCTTCGAGAATCTCGTCGTGGCCATCGTCGGCGACATTCGCCACTCACGCGTTGCGCGGTCCACCGGCTGGGGCCTGCACACGCTCGGCGTCGGCGAGCTGCGGCTGATATCGCCGCCGTCGATGGCGCCGCCCGCGGACGACATGCCGTTCGCGAAGATCCACGACAACCTCGACGACGGCCTCGCCGACGCCGACGTCGTCATGGCGCTGCGCATCCAGCGCGAGCGGATCAGCGATCTCGACGATATACCCGGCACCGAGGAGTATTTCGACAGCTTCGGCGTCAGCCATGCACGCATGAAATTCGCCAGGCCCGACGCCATCGTCATGCATCCGGGGCCGATGAACCGCGGCATCGAGATCGAGGGCAGCCTCGCCGACAGCCGGCAATCGGTGATCACCGAGCAGGTCGCGAACGGCGTTGCCGTACGCATGGCCGTGCTCGAGCGGGTTGCGAAGACGCTGGAGAGCCGTTGATCACCGCTGCGCAGAAACACGCGCAGCGCAATCGCGGCACGATCTTCGTCGAACAGGGCGAAGTGCTTAGCCACGAGACCTGGCCCGGCGAGCAGTACATCCTGCGCATTCGAGCGCCGAAGTGCGCGGCGGCGGCACGCCCCGGGAGCTTCATCCATATCAGTTGCGACGAGGAACTGCCGATGCGCCGGCCCCTGTCCATCATGCGGGCCGCGGATGACTGGATCGAAGTCCTGTACAAGATCGTTGGCGAAGGACTGCACCTGCTCGCGCGCAAGCGTCGCGGCGACACGGTCAGCCTGATGGGGCCGATCGGCCAGCCTTTCGAGCTGCATGAAGACAGGCCCAGGACTCTTTTGATCGGCGGCGGCGTCGGCATCCCGCCGATGGTCTGCCTGGCGGATGCGCTGCGCAAGCAGCCCGGCGCCTGGAGCCCCATGGCGATCCTCGGTTCCGAGATCCCGTTTCCCTTCGACCTCGAAGCGTCGTCTCTGGACGTGAACGGCATCGACAAGACGGTGCGGAGCACCATGCCGCTGCTCGAGCACTGGGGAATTGCGGCGCGCCTGACGAGCCTGCAGGGCTATGAGGGCTGCCACCGGGGTTACGTGACTGACCTCGCCGAGCGGTGGCTGCAGGGCCTCGATGCCGACAGCCTGCGGCAGATCGAGATTTTCGCCTGCGGCCCCACACCGATGCTGAAGGCGGTCGCGGAGCTCGCCGCCCGTTACGACCTGCCCTGCCAGGTGTCCCTCGAGGAATTCATGGCCTGCGCCGTGGGCGGCTGCGCCGGCTGCACGGTCAGGATCAATACGCCGGATGGCCCGGCCATGAAACGCGTCTGCGTCGACGGGCCCGTTTTCGACGCGGCCACTGTGGCCTGGTGACACACCCGGCCGCCCCTGCGGCAGTGCCGCAGGGATTAGCAACGACAGACAGCCCCCGGGCGAGCGCCTATTATCCGGGCCACCACCTCACAGGTACCGCGCAACGGGGACTTTTTTCACCCGGGTGCATCTGTGCCGGGCTCGATTGCATCTCTACGGGTAAAGGCACTTCCAGGAACAGGAGATCGAGATGGAAGGTTTAGGTGCAGGACTGGCCGCTTTCGCGTTCTGGGGCTTCATTGCCGCGGTCGTCGTCGGCGGTATCTGGTATGCGGTACGGGAAAAAGAAGCCCAGCACGAGACGCTGCGGCGCATGATCGACAGCGGCAAGGACCTCGACGAGGAAGCCATCAGCCGGGTCTTCAAGGAGAACAGCCGCCCGGAGCGGGATCTCAAGATCGGCGGCATCATTGCCGCATCGGCTGCCCCCGGGCTCGCGACGCTCGGCTGGTTTCTCGGAGACGTCTCCAACGAGGCTTACCATGCGCTGCTCGGCGTAGCCGGCCTGGTCGCCTTTGTTGCTGTCGGCCTTCTGGTCGCAGCGAGGGTGGCGGAGAGGTCGTACGCGGATGACGGCAAGCCGACGGGCAGCTAAACAGGATTGGCGGCCTTCCGGTGCTCACGCAGCCTTTCTACTCCCGGAGCCCGGAGAGCATCGTGGTGCGGCTGGCACGGAACGGCGACCGCCAGGCATTTTCGGAACTCGTGTCGCGGCGCCAGGCATGGATTCGCAACCTGATGCGCCGGAGCTGCGGAAACATGGTCCTGGCTGACGATCTGTCGCAGCAGGTCTTCCTGCAGGCGTGGAACGCCCTGCCGCAGCTTCGCGACCCCGCAAGGTTCGGCCCATGGCTGAAACGGCTTGCGGTCAACGTGTGGCTGCAACACCAGCGCCGTAACGACCCGCTGCGCGAGGCCGGTGAAATGCGCGACGAGGCGGTGGCAACGGATGATTCCGCCCGTATCGCCATGGACCTCGACGCCGCGCTCGCGACGCTCGCCCACGATGCCAGGCTGTGCGTTGTCCTCGCCTATCATGAAGGCATGACCCACGATGAGATCGCAGTGCTGACGGACATGCCCGTCGGCACCGTTAAATCCCACATTCGCCGCGGTACGCTGCGCCTCAGGGAACAACTGGTCGCGTATGACGGGATGGGTGGAGAACCACAGGACGCATGACCATGGAACGAGACCCTCTTCTGCAAAAGCTCTTCGATATCGCGAATCACGATCTCCCGGGCGAGGCTTTCCTTGCCGGCATCATGGCGGAGATCGATGCGCTCAGGCGTCGCGCGATAATCGCATGGACCGCAGCGGGGCTGGTTCTTGCGGCGGCGGCCTGGCTGCTGACGCCGATGATGGTCGCTGCGGTAAACCTGATATCGCAGGCGCTGCCACAGTCGCTGATCAAAATCGACGACCCCTCTGCAATGATCAACCTGGTATTGTCGCCGCTGAACAGCGTCGCAGCCGTAGTCGCCGTCACCGTGCTGGTGATGGTCCTGGCCTACCGCAAGATTTTCTAAGGCCGGATCCGGCCTATCCGCCGAAATTGACCTTGGCTTCGAGATCGGCACGCGAGTCGGCGTGCGACATCGCTTCTTCCAGCGTAATGGTGCCTTCCTTGTAAAGGTCGAGCAGTGCCGCATCGAAATTGCGCATGCCGGCTTCGCCGGAATCCCTGTGTGCTTCCTTCACGGCGGAAATATCGCCTTTCAGGATCAGGTCCTTGATATGCGGCGTGTTGAGCAGCAGCTCGACGGCAGCCACGCGCTTGCCGTTGCGTGCGCGCACCAGGCGTTGCGACAGGATCGCCCGCAGGTAGTGTGCGAGATCCATGAACACCTGCGAATGCTGATCCTGCGGGAACAGGTTGATGATGCGGTCGAGCGTCTCGGCCGCATTGTTGGAGTGTACGGTTGCGAGCACGAGATGCCCGGTGCCCGCCATGTCCAGTGCGGACTGCATGGACTCGCGGTCGCGGATCTCGCCGATCTGGATTACATCGGGCGCCGCGCGCACCGCGCTCTTCAATGCCCGTCCGTAGGACTTCGTATCGAGGCCCACCTCGCGCTGGTTGACGATCGACTGCTTGTTCGGGTGCAGGAATTCGATCGGGTCCTCGATCGTGATGATGTGCGACGAGGTCTTCTCGTTGCGGTAGTCGATCATTGCGGCTAGCGTCGTCGACTTGCCCGCACCCGTGGCGCCGACCATCAGGATCAGGCCGCGCCGCAGCATGGTCAGCTCCTTGAGCTGCTCAGGCATGCCGAGCTGCTCCAGGTTCGGCAGCTCGCTCGTGATGTAGCGCAGCACCATGGAGATATTGCCGCGTTGATGAAACACGTTCACGCGGAAACGGCCGAGGCCCGGCTCCGATATCGCGAAGTCGATCTCGAGCTCCTTGTAGAAGTGCTCGAGCTGCTCGTCGTCCATCAACTCGATCGCCGCCTGCTTCACCATTTTCGGCGTCATCTCGAGCTTGTTGACGGGCATGATCTTGCCCTCGATCTTGATCTTCGCCGGCGAGTATGGCGCGAAGAACAGATCGGACGCCTGCTTCTCGACCATGAGCTTGAACAGTGGCTTGACGTTCATAGGCGTGCGTATCCGTATGCGAGGCTCAGAATGTCCGAGCCGTATCCTCTTCCATGATCCTCAGGCTCTCTGACTGCTGATCTGCTATCGACGAATCGCGCTTGCTCTCCAGCTTGATCCGCAGACGCAGCTCGTTCTTCGAGTCGGCGTTGCGCATGGCTTCTTCGTAAGAGATTGTCGCTTCCTCGTAGAGATCGAACAGCGCCTGGTCGAAGGTCTGCATGCCCAGGCGGGTCGACTTCGCCATGATGTCTTTGATCTGGCCGACCTCGCCCTTGAAGATCAGGTCCGCGATCAACGGCGTGTTCAGCAAGATCTCCATCGCCGCGATCCGGCCGATGCCGCCCTCTCGCGGGATCAGGCGCTGCGAAATGAAGCTCCGGGTATTCAGCGAAAGGTCCATCAGCAGCTGCTGACGCCGCTCTTCGGGGAAGAAGTTGATGATACGGTCCAGCGCCTGGTTGGCACTATTGGCGTGCAGTGTCGCGAGGCACAGGTGTCCCGTCTCGGCGAACTGGATAGCGTATTCCATCGTTTCGCGATCCCGGATTTCGCCGATGAGGATGACGTCCGGCGCCTGGCGAAGCGTGTTTTTGAGCGCGTTGTGCCAGGTCTCCGTGTCGATCCCGACTTCGCGCTGCGTGATCACGCAACCCTTGTGGGGATGCACGTACTCGATCGGATCCTCGATGGAAACGATATGTCCCCTCGAGTTCTCGTTCCTGTGACCGATCATCGCCGCGAGCGTGGTCGATTTACCCGAACCGGTGCCACCGACGACGATCACGACGCCACGCTTGTTCATCACGACGTCTTTCAGGATGGGCGGCAGCTCGAGCTCCTCGAGCGTCGGGATCTCGGTGGTGATCGTGCGCAACACGGCGCCGACGTAACCCTGCTGGATGAAGGCGCTGACGCGGAAGCGGCCGATGCCCTGCGGCGCGATCGCAAAGTTGCACTCCTTGGTCGCGTCGAATTCCTTGATCTGTTTGTCGTTCATGATGGAGCGCACCATCATCGCGGACTGGTCCGCGGACAGCGGCGTGTCGGTCGCCTTGTGAATCGTGCCATCGACCTTGATGGCGGGCGGGAAGCCGCGGGTTATGAACAGGTCCGAGCCGTTCCGCTCCACCATTTTGCGCAGCAGGTTCTGAGTCAGGCGTACTGCTTGCTCGCGTTCCATCTATCAGTCTCCTCTCCAGGCCGGCCGCCGGACCGCCTAGAAGTTTTCCTTGTTGACGGCGCGGAATCGCGCTTCTTCCTTGTTGATCAGGCCCTTCGTCAGCAGCTCCGCGAGATTCTGGTCCAGCGTCTGCATGCCGGATCCCTGGCCGGTCTGGATGGCCGAGTACATCTGCGCGATCTTGCCCTCGCGGATGAGGTTGCGGATTGCCGGGGTGCCGATCATGATCTCGTGGGCGGCAATGCGTCCGCCGCCGACCTTCTTGAGCAGTGTCTGGGAGATGACGGCGCGCAGCGACTCCGACAGCATCGCCCGGACCATTTCCTTCTCTGCAGCCGGGAACACGTCGACGATACGGTCGATGGTCTTCGCGGCCGAACTGGTGTGCAGCGTGCCGAAGACCAGGTGTCCGGTTTCCGCGGCGGTGAGCGCCAGGCGGATGGTCTCGAGGTCACGCAGCTCGCCGACCAGGATGACGTCGGGGTCTTCACGCAGAGCCGAACGCAGCGCCTCGTTGAAGCCTAGCGTGTCGCGGTGAACTTCTCGTTGATTGATGAGCGACTTCTTCGACTCGTGAACGAACTCGATCGGATCCTCGATCGTCAGGATGTGATCGGGCTTGTTCTCGTTGATGTAATCGACCATGGCCGCGAGGGTGGTACTTTTACCCGAGCCTGTCGGTCCCGTTACCAGCACGATTCCCCTGGGGTGCATCGAAACGTCCTTGAAGATCGACGGTGCGCCGAGGTCGTCCAGCGTCAGGATCTCGGAAGGGATGATGCGGAAGACCGCGGCCGAGCCACGATTCTGGTTGAAGGCGTTGACGCGGAATGCGCTGCTTGTCATTCATGATGTCGTACACCATGCTATTGACGTCTTTGTGGGTCAGCGCCGGCATGTTGATGCGCTTGATGTCACCATCAACACGAATCATCGGCGGCACGCCGCCGGAGAGGTGCAGGTCAGACGCGTTGTTCTTCACCGTGAACGACAAAAGCTGGGCAACGTCGACGGCCATATTTCTCCCTCATCGTGGACTGCCGGACTTACCATAACCCGGCAAATATTGAGCTTAGTATAGCGAAGCACCGGGACCAAAACGTGATTGGAGTCACGGAAAACTTGCGAAAAATCCGCGATTTGCTGGCCGAAGCGGCGGTGGAAGCCGGGCGTAGTCCCGAGGACGTCCATCTGCTCGCCGTCAGCAAAAAGCAGCCGCTCGAGAAGATCCTCGCAGCGGCCGATGCCGGACAACGCGATTTTGGCGAAAACACGGTGCAGGAAGGCATCGAGAAGGTCACAAAACTGGCACAAAGGGGGCTGTGCTGGCATTTCATCGGCCACATCCAGTCCAACAAGACGCGCGCCGTCGCCGAGCACTTCGACTGGGTGCATTCCGTCGACAAGCTCAAGACGGCCAAACGGCTGTCGGAACAGCGGCCGGAATCGCTCGGCGACCTGAACGTCTGCATCCAGGTGAATATCGACGAGGAAGCGTCGAAGTCCGGTGTGGCGCCCGATGCGGTCGGGGAGCTGGCTCGCGCCATTGCCGGATTGCCACGGCTGAGACTGCGCGGCCTGATGTGCCTGCCCGCGATCCGCGATACCTTCGACGAACAGAGGATTCCGTTTGCGCGCACACGTGAACTGGCGGAGTTGCTGGCGCGCGAAGGCGTCATCATGGATACGCTGTCGATGGGCATGAGTGACGACTTTCGCGCGGCGATAATGGAAGGTGCAACCATCGTCAGGATCGGTACGGCCGTATTCGGCCCGCGGGAAACCTGACCGGCTTCGAACAGGAGTGATCATGAGCAACGACTTCATAGGGTTCATCGGCGGCGGCAACATGACGCGCGCTATTGCGGCCGGCCTCATCGAAGGCAAGTACCCGGCGCAAGACCTGCTGATTGCCGAACCCGCCATCGAGCAACGGGCGGCGCTCGCCCGCGACCTGCCTGGCGTGGTGATCGAGGAGTCGAACGACGACGTCGCCCGCCGCGCCGGTATCGTGGTGCTCGCCGTCAAGCCGCAGGTCATGCGGAAGGTCTGCGAAGGACTCGCCGCAACAGTTCAGAAGGCGCGGCCTCTGATCGTGTCCGTTGCTGCCGGCATCCGCTCCGTCGACATCGACGCCTGGCTCGGCGGCGGTCTCGCCATCGTGCGCGTGATGCCCAACCAGCCGGCGCTGCTGAGGCTCGGCGCGAGCGGCCTGTTCGCGAACGAGCGCACCACCGACGAACAAAAGAAGCGCGCGATGGGCATCCTGTCCGCAGTGGGCCACGTGGTATCCGTGGACAGCGACGCGGACATCGACTCGGTGACGGCGATCTCCGGCACCGGACCGGCGTATTTCTATTTGCTCATCGACATGATGATCAAGTCGGCGCAGAAATTCGGCCTCGACCCCCAGGCTGCGCGCATCCTGACGATCGAGACGGCGAAAGGCGCCGCCGCTATCGCGGATGCGGAAGACGAGACCATGCAGTCGCTGATCGACCGCGTGCGCTCGCCCGGCGGAACGACGACCGCCGCGTTCGAGAGCCTCGAAGCGGACCATGTTCGTGATATCTTTGCGCGAGCATTCGAGGCCGCACGCGAACGTGCTGTCGCGCTGGCGGACGAGGCCAACAAGGACTGAATCATGGCGGGCGGAGCTGTAGACGCGATTGTTTTCATTGTCGACGCAGTGGCGCGGTTGTACCTGCTCGTCCTGATGCTGCGCCTGTTCCTGCCGCTGGTTCGGGCCGACTTCCACAACCCGCTCGCGCAGGCCATCCTCAAGCTGACCTCGCCGCTCGTCGTCCCGGTGCGGCGCATCCTGCCGCCGATCGGCCGGATCGACACCGCGACCGTGGTCGTCGCTTTCGGCGTCCAGTATCTCGCCGTCTTCATCATCGCGCTGTTGCAGGGCATTCGGCCGACGATCGTGTCGCTGTTGCTGAGCTCGGCGGTCAGCCTGGTGCTTCTGATCTTCAACCTGTTCTTCTGGCTGATCATCATTCGCATCGTTATCAGCTGGGTCAGCTCGGGCGGCTACAACCCCGCGGTGGCGATGGTGTACTCGCTCACCGAACCGTTGCTGCGCCCGTTCCGGCGCATCATTCCGCCGATCGGCGGTTTCGACCTCTCCCCGATATTCGCATTGATCGCGCTGGGCGCGCTGGTCAGGCTGTTCATGGGGCTCCTGTAACGGACACGTCCGTGACGACCGGGGAATCCTGCGTGCGGCGGGTCGGCGATGAACTCGCCCTTTCGGTCCGCGTGCAACCACGCGCAGGCAGCAACGAAGTGCTCGAAGTCCGTAACGGCCGTTTGCTGGTGCGGACGACGGCGGCGCCCGCCGACGGCAAGGCGAACAAGGCGGTTATTCGCCTGGTCGCTTCCTTTCTGGATATTGCGCCGTCGCGTATTCGCCTCGTCAAGGGGCAAACGCAGCGTAATAAAGTGCTGCGCATATCCGGTCCTGTTGAGCTGCCGTCTGTGATTTTTCACGACCCGGATACAAATGGTTTATAGTGACAACCTGTTTGGGGGGGCAAAAACCATGCTGAACAAGAAGACCTTCATTGCCGTGTCGCTGTCCTGCCTGATTGCGGCCTGCGGGGGCGGCGGCGAGACGCCGACGGTGCCGACCGCCGAGCCTGCCGGCGAATCCATGAAGGACATCGGTGAACACATCATTCATTTCAGCGCCCAGTCGACCGACGACCTGTCGCCTGATGTTGCCCGTGCCTATAACATCGTACGCAGCAAGAATCGGGCGATGTTGACCATTTCGGTCCTGCGCGAATCCGATAACGTGTCGGTGCCGGCCGAGATAACGGTGAAAACGGTCAACCTTACCGGCCAGCTCAAGAACGTCGCGATGCGCGAGATCGAAGAGCAGGATGCGGTCTACTACGTTGGCGAAACGCCGGTGGCCAACCGTGAAACGTTGATCTTCGACATTACCGTTACGCCTCAAGGTGCCGGCCAACCGTCGGAAGTCCGTTTCAAACGGGAGTTCTACACCGACTGATCATCGGGTAGATTTGCGTCCCGACCGGGATTTTCCCGGTAAAAACGACACCCTGAACAGTTGTTTCCTCTCCGCGATTCAGCTATGGTCGCGCTGCATTTATCGCGGGCACCCCCCGTTTTTTTGTTTCAGGGAGTTAGTTTTTCATGGCAGCAAATACGAAGAAGCCACCTACCAAGTCGGAAATCTATGCGAAGATCGTCGAAGATACGGGCCTGACCCGCAAGGACGTCGCTGCGGTATTCGATTCACTCAATGCACAGATCAAGAAGAACCTCGGCGGTCGTGGCGCCCCCGGGTTGTTCACCGTTCCCGGCCTGCTGAAGATGCGCGTCGTGAAGAAGCCCGCAAGGAAGGCACGCAAAGGCGTCAATCCTTTCACGGGTGAAGAGATGATGTTCAAAGCCAAGCCGGCCACCAAGGTCGTCAAGGTTACGTCGCTCAAGGGCCTCAAAGACATGGTCTGAGCGTTGCCGAACGCTTGAACACGAAAAAGCCGGGCTCGTCCCGGCTTTTTTTGGCTCGCGTTGTCAGGAGCGCGCCTGGGCCGGCGATCGCTAGCGCGACAAGAAGCGCTCCTACAATTCTGCCTCGACGAAGGTCATCACCGCGTCGCGCAATTCTACGAGACGGCCGTGGAAGAAATGCTCGGCTCCTTTCATAACCAGCAGTTCGGGTCCCGGCTCCAGACCATTCACCCACTCGATGGTCTCTTCGACATCGACGAGTTCGTCTTCGTCACCCTGGACGACGAGGAACGGGCAGCTCGGCAAAGAAACGACACCGCGGGCGAAACGGTAGATGGCCGGCGCAATGGCTACGACACCGTCCACGCGTGCCGGCGCCGCCGCTCGCACCGCGATCGCCGCACCGAATGAAAAGCCGGCGATCCAGAGCGGGCCGTCGCACTCGCCGGAGCGCAGCCATTCCACAGCCGCCAGCGCATCGTCGAGTTCACCGACACCTTCGTCGTACGTCCCCTCGCTTGCCTCGGTACCGCGAAAGTTGAAACGCAGGGTACGAAACCCGAGGCGCACGAAGGCCCGCGCCAGGGTGTGTGCGACCTTGTTGTGCATGGTTCCGCCATGCTGCGGGTGTGGATGACAGACCAGCGCACAACCGGTAACGGGACCGTCGCGCGGCTCATCGAGAATCGACTCCAGGCGGCCCGCCGGGCCGTCGATGAACAACTTTTGACTGACAGGTGCTGTCGCCATCCGCTTCGCCTGCTACTCGCTACGCTCGCAAAGGTAACGCCTGTTGGACGAAAGAAAAGCCGCATCGCGCGGCGCAAACGCTCGTGTCGCTGGCTTGTCGCGTCGTTATTGCTGTAAAATTATGGGCTTATGGGGCATTCCAGCGACCTGCAGAATATCGCCTGCGGCGCAAGCAGGACTACCGATGAACAAGTACATTGACCTCGAGTCGCGCTACTGCGCGCACAACTACCATCCCCTGCCCGTGGTGCTGACGCACGGCGAGGGCGTTTACGTCTGGGACGACGCGGGCAACAAGTACCTCGACATGATGAGCGCATACTCCGCCGTCAGCCACGGCCATGCCAACGCGCGCCTCGTCAATCTGGTGCGCGAACAGGTAGGCACGCTCAATATTGTTTCCCGCGCCTTCTACACCGACAAGCTCGGACCGTTCCTGGCGAAAGCCTGTGAGCTGACGGGGCAGGACATGGCGCTGCCGATGAATACGGGCGCCGAAGCCGTGGAGACCGCCATCAAGGCGGCACGCAAGTGGGCCTACACGGTCAAGGGCGTCGCGGACGACAAGGCCGAGATCATCGCCTGCAGCGGCAATTTCCACGGCCGTACGACGACGATCATCGCGATGTCGGACGAACCGCAATACAGGGCCGGCTTCGGACCGTTTCCCGCCGGCTTCCGGATCGTCAAGTACGGCAGCATCGACGCGCTCGAAGCCGCGATCAACGAAAACACGGCTGCCTTCCTCGTGGAGCCCATCCAGGGCGAAGGCGGCATCGTCGTGCCACCGGCAGGCTACCTCGAGGCGGCCGCGGAATTGTGCCGCAAGCACAACGTGCTGCTGATTGCCGACGAGATCCAGACCGGCCTCGGTCGCACCGGCAAGCTGCTCGCGTGCGAACACGAGGGCGTCAAACCCGACGGCCTGATCCTTGGCAAGGCGCTCGGAGGCGGCATCTTCCCGGTGTCCATGTTCCTTGCGCGCGAGGAAGTGATGGGTGTCTTCAGGCCTGGCGATCACGGCAGCACCTTCGGCGGCAACCCGCTCGGCGCCGCCATCGGCCTGGAAGCACTCAACATACTCGTCGAGGACCGCCTGCCGGAGCGCAGCGCCGAACTGGGCGACCACCTCGTCGCCGAACTCCGCAAGATCGACAGTCCGCTGATCCGCGACGTCCGCGGGCGCGGCCTCTTCGTCGGCGTGGAAATAATGCGCTCGCTCGGCAGCGCCCGGGCGGTCTGCGAAGCGTTGATGAAGCGCGGACTCCTCAGCAAGGAAACTCATGAGACGGTCGTCCGGCTGGCGCCGCCGCTCGTCATCGAAAAGCAGCAGGTCGACTGGGCCGTGCAGCAAATTCGTGAAGTACTCGCCGACATGGATCGCTTGCGACTGGCCTCATAGGGAAACCCGACGCGGATCGACACATGCCCGAATTAAGCGCCGCTCTTATCGCATTCATCGCTGCATCCGTTGCAGTCGGGGCAGTGGTCGGGTGGATCACCCGGGGCAAACGCTGCACGCAGGAGAAGACCGCGGTCAACGAAGGCTGGCAGCGGCAACTCGAAGCCCAGCGCGCCGAGCACGCGCGGCTGGTCGACCAGAACCGTACGCTGATGGAGCAGATAAGCCAGCTGCAGGCCTCGGGCAAGGATGCGACCAACCGCGCGCGCGAATTGTCTGACGCACTCAAGGAAGCGTTCGAGCGTCGCGACCAGCTGCAACGCCAGCTCAAGGAAATCCGCTCCAGCCTGGAACGCACGGTAAGGCAGCGTGACAAGCTGCAGGCAGAAGCGCAGTCGAACGAGCAACGCGACGATTCCGCGCAGGCCGCACTCAAGGACAAGGACGACAAGATCTTTCACCTTAGCCGCGAGCTCGAAAACTGGCAGAACCGCCTGCCGCCGCTGATCGAGCGCTACAGGGAACGCGACAGCGAAGCACGGCAGCTCGAGGAAGAGCTTGCCGCCGCGCAGGCCCGCATCGAGGAATTCGAGAACACCGCGGATGCCGAGGAAACGCGCATCGAGCCGATCGATCAGGATGCACTCAGTGATGAGCTGGACGCATCCAACGACCCGGCAAACGTGACCTACACGGGCCTCGAAGCGGTGCTGGCCGACCCCGACGATGCCGAGGACGGCGTCGGCGATGCGGAGAATGAACCGGAAGACGCGCGGGACGACGACCTCGACGACGAACCGGAAGATGACCGGGACGACGACCTGGAAGATGACCTGGACGACGAACCGGAGGCGGCGGCCGCCACTGCGGACGTCACCGAGCTATACGATCGGGAGCCGGGCGGCCTGCGCGACAACCTGCGACTCATCAAGGGCATCGGTCCCGCGATCGAAAAGACGCTCAACGAACTCGGCATTTTTCGCTACCACCAGATCGCCGAGATGACCGAGTACGACATCGACCGCGTCGCGCAGCGGCTGAAAGGTTTCAGTTCCCGCATCTACCGGGAAGACTGGATCGGCCAGGCCCGGGACTTGCAGCTCAAGAAGTCCGGGACCTGAGCCTGTTCGGCCATCGGTCAGTCGTTCGGACCCTCCAGGCCCAGCAATTCCACTTCGAACAGCAAGGTCGCGCCGGGCGGAATGACAGCCCCTGCGCCGCGGTTGCCGTAGCCGAGTTCGGGCGCAATCTTGAGTTCGCGCTTCTCGCCGATGATCATGCCGACGACGCCCTCGTCCCAGCCCCTGATGACCCTGCCTTCGCCTAGCGTGAACTGGAACGGCTGGCCGCGATCAATCGAACTGTCGAATTTCGTGCCGCGGCGGTCGGGCGCGTTCTCGTCATACAGCCAACCGGTGTAGTGCACGGCCGCATAGTCGCCGGCCACGGCCGCGCGGCCGTAACCGTTCTGGAGCTTGCGCATCGTCAGTCCGGGCACGATCTCGACTACCTCGGCGGTGCTCGCGTCGCTAGCCGACTCGGCCGCCGCCGCGGGTTCCGCGGACTTGCCGCCAGCGCCGTCGGGCGCACAGCCCGATGCAATCAACGTGGCCAGGAACACGAACAGGAATAAGCGTGATGTCATTGTGAATCGCCTTTGTCATCGAAGTTGTCTTGGGTGTCGGCCGCGAAGTCGAGCGATGCCGAGTTGATGCAATAACGCAATCCGGTCGGCTGGGGTCCGTCATCGAATACGTGACCGAGGTGCGCGCCGCAGCCACTGCAGACAACCTCCTGCCGAATCATGCCGTGACTCGTATCGACGATCGTCTTCACGGCATCGCCGGCAAGCGGCAGCCAGAAACTCGGCCAGCCGGAACCGGAATCGTATTTCTGCGCCGAGCTGAAAAGGGCCGCGTTACAGCACACGCAACGATACGTGCCATCCGCCTTCTGGTCGACGTAGGCGCCCGCAAACGCGCGCTCGGTACCTTTCTGCTGCGTCACCCGGTATTGCTCTTCGCTGAGCCTGGCCCGCAGTTCCTCGTCGCTGGGGAGGTCATCCTTCATGGGCACCCTTTTACTTGCCGCCCGGGGCGGAATCAAGTTCGAGCAGCAGCCGATTCATGCGCGCGACGTACTCGGCGGGATTCTCGATCTGCCGGCCTTCGGCAAGCAGTGCGTGATCGAGCAGGACGTTCGACAGGGCATTGAAACGCGCATCGTCGGCTTCCCCGGACAGGCGTTCCAGCAGCGGATGCCCGATATTTACTTCGAGTATCGGCTTCGTTTCGGGCAGGCTCTGGCCGCTTGCCTCGAGCATGCGCTTGAGGGTCGGGTTCAGGTCGCCCTCGCCGGCCACGACGCAGGCCGGGGAATCGACGAGGCGGCGGCTGATATTCACCGCTTCGACGCGGTCCTTCAGGACCCGCTTGATCTTCTTCAGGAGCGGCTTGTGCTGTTCGTTCGCGACTTCCTGCGAGATAGCGCCATCATCGTCGGGGAGGCTGAGTCCCTCACGCGCAATGTCGCAGAGTTGCTTGCCGTCATACTCGCGCAGCGCATCGACCAGCCACGGATCTATGCGGTCCGTCAGCAACAGGACCTCGATGTTCTTCCTGCGCAGCTGCTCGAGGTGCGGGCTCGCGATCGCGGTGGCGTAATTTTCGGCCAGCAGGTAATAGATCCGGTCCTGGCCTTCCTGCATCCGCGACACGTAGTCGTCGAGCGACTGATCCTGCGTCGCCCCGTCGCCGTGGGTGCTGGCAAACCGCAGCAGCCGGGACAGCTTTTCGCTGTTGCCCGGATCTTCGACGATGCCTTCCTTCATCACGGCACCGAACTGCCGCCAGAAACCCGCATAGTCGTCACCGTCTTCGGCCGCCATTTTCGCCAGCATGTCGAGCGCGCGCCTTGTCAGCGCCCCGCGCATGGCCTGGAGATCGGGATTTTGCTGTAGCAGTTCGCGCGACACATTGAGCGGCAGGTCGGACGAATCGACCACGCCCTTGACGAATCGCAGGTAGAGCGGAAGGAACTGCTCGGCGTCGTCCATGATGAACACGCGCTGCACGTACAACTTGAGCCCGCGCGGAGCTTCGCGATTCCAGAGATCGAAAGGCGCATTCGCGGGTATGTAAAGCAGGCTGGTGTACTCCCGCTTGCCTTCGACCTGGTTGTGACTCCAGCGCAACGGATCCGCAAAATCATGCGACAGGTGCTTGTAGAACTCCTTGTATTCCTCGTCGGAGATTTCCGTCCTGGGCCGAGTCCACAGTGCCGTAGCGGAGTTCACCACCTTTTCCTCCTGGCCGTCGCCCAACAGCGTGACCGGGAACGCGATGTGGTCCGAGTACTTGTGGATGAGGTTCTCGAGTCGCATCGGTTCCGCGAACTCCGACTCGTCAGTCTTCAGGTGCAATGTGACACGGGTGCCGCGATTACCGATTTCGGCAGGCTCGACCGTGAATTCGCCCTGCCCGTCCGACTCCCAGCGCACGCCTTCTCCTGCGTCCAGTCCGGCACGCCGGGTTTCGACCACGACGCGATCCGCGACGATGAACGCCGAGTAAAAGCCGACGCCGAACTGCCCAATGAGCCTTGCGTCCTCTTTTTCGTCGCCGGTCATGCGGCTCAGGAATTCCGCGGTGCCCGAACGCGCGATGGTGCCGAGGTTCTCGACCAGCTCGTCGCGCGACATACCGATGCCGTTGTCGGCCACGCTGACCGTGCGCCCGTCCTTGTCGTATTCGACGCGAATCCTGAGCTCCTTGTCCTCCCCGAGCAGCGCGGGCGCCGCGAGTGCTTCGAAGCGCAGTTTGTCGGCTGCGTCGGAAGCATTCGAGATCAGTTCTCGAAGGAATATTTCCTTGTTAAGGAATGGATCATCAGCTGCAGGAGCTGACGTACCTCGGCCTGGAATCCGAGCGTCTCCCGGGTGTTCTCGCTACTCACATGACTCCCCATACCAATAAGTACCCGCCGCGAGGTCGCGGCGCCGAGGCTCAGACGATTGGGGTGTGCGGCCCTATTTCAAGGCTGCGGGCGGGTGCACTGCGCTCAGGCGGCCGCACCGCGCCTGCGGACCGCGAAGACGGGCTGGGTGGCGCTGCGGTAGAGCAGGAATACGAACAGCAATATCGCAACGGCCAGGCCGAGCGGCGGCTCGTTGAGCGCGGCGAAGATGCCGCACCCGGCTATCGATACCAGGGCGACCAGTCTCATGAGCTTTGCGATGGAGCGAAGAATGCGCTCCGACAACAGGCCAATGACGCCAAACAGGTCGTCGAGGTCGTCAAGCCAAAGGAGAATCCGTTCCAAGAAAATATCCCCGCTTGCAATCAGCGCACGATGGTCAGAAAGGGTCCGCCGCCAGGTCCTTCGTCGGCGCCGAGATCCGCTTCGACAACAGCAGCATGATTACACTCTTTCGCGTGGGCGATAGCGCGGTGAAACATTTCCCAGCGCTGCC
>WOR8_10002396_pt1 | contig 26122 bp, 22 predicted proteins | sample DeeMarSeWOR38_10_FD_19890 | JGI IMG/M metagenome (IMG submission 19890) | reverse complement strand
CACCACCGTTGGCAATACTGAATGTCGTGGGTGAAACGTTGCTTATCGTGGAATATCCGCTCCACACCACGAGAATGCTGTCGGTCACCGTCACGCCACTTTGCCCGACGGTCTTTGCGACCACGTAGTGGTATCCCGTATCCAGCGGTGATGCCGCCGCATAGATGCCAAAGGGTCGCGGGTTCCCGCTGATGAGGTTGACTGTCCCCTGCCCATCCTCGTTCGTGAACACAGTCGGCTGGACGACACCGGCGCCGCTCCTGAAGTAGACGGCGGTCTTCGGCGCAACGGGGTTGCTGTAGACGTCTCCGACGAGAACGCTTATCGGCAGTTCCCTCCCCATCCAGTCCATCGCCGCAAAATTGTAGCGCACGGCTGCAATCGTGAAGTGCGACTGCACGGGGAACCCTCCGTTGATGACTATTCTGACGGGGCTGGAGTTGATCGTCCTGCCGCCCGCACTGGCACTCGCCACGATCTGCGCGACTCCTGACCGGGTGCCGGCGTTGACCGTGTGATAGGCCTGACCGGTCAGTCCCGTTCTCACGACGCCGGGTGACACGTACTCGCCGCCTCCCGGTCCGTTGACAATCGTGAACGTGAGTTCAATGGCGTGCTCATCGTCGATTGGCTGGCCCAGGGAATCTCTCACCTCCCACCCCAGGATGGAGGTCTCCTCCCCGCCGACGCCGTAGACGGATATCTCCTCCGGAGTTGCCCCCAAAAACGCGATCGTCTGCGCAATCCCGCTTCCACTCCCGCCGCCGATCGGGCTCCTTGAGGCCAACTTCAACTGGAACGTCAACGCATCCCCGGATTTCACCTGGGACGTGAGGATGGTGTCTCGGTATCCCGTTTTCGTGAAGAGCAGCGACACCGTGGAGACGCTGTCCACCGTGAACTTCAGCGAGAATTGCCCCTGACCGTCGGTGAGCGTGGACTGCCCGCCGGCGCTGACGCTTACTCCCGAGATCGGCGAACTCGTCAACGCGTCGATGACCGTGCCGCTGACCACGGCCTCTCCCTGGGATGGCGTGAGAGAGCTCTCCTCGTTACATGCGATGAACGCCAGGGTTGTCATCGCAAGAAGAAGAATTGCCTGAACGGTTCTCATGGTACTTTTTCCCTTCGCCTGGTGCGACTACTCGTTGGTTCGCTAGTTTCCCTTAGTGCTTATCCAGGATTCGATCGGCTTGCTCAGAAGCACCTTCCCTCCACTGATCAATCAGCTCGCCGCCTGTCGTCTTCTGGGTAATACGCTCCTGCAATGTCGGCACGAGCTCCGCCTTCAAGAGGATGACGAGTTCCGTCTTCTCCTCCTCATCCTTGTCGTATCCGAAGATGTAGCGGAGTCCGAACACATACCACGGCAGATCCTTCAGGAAGGGGACACCCTGGCGTGTTGTGTTAATGGTCTTCTCGTAGAGTCCACCGATAACGGTCTCTTCCTCATCGAGCAGCAAGAGGTTTGTCTGCGCGTTCGCCTTGCTGACGATCGTACTGACCTGGCCGGGTTGCACCGTGCTCCGCTCCACTTCCACATTCATGTGGACGAAATCGACGCCCTGCTCGGTGATGACCTGCGGCGTAACGTCGATAATCACCCCTGTGCTGTAGAAACGATCGATGAGGTTTCCGGCAAAGTCCCGCTCCCGTATGGAGAAGTCCTCACCAATCTGGATGCGGCCTTTTTCACCCGAGCGGACAACGAGCTGCGGGCCCGAGAGGATCTCGCCCAACTTGTAGTCTGAGAAGAGCCGCAACAGGAAGTCCATGTTGGCAAAGCTGACGTTGGGGGTCACCTGGAGGTTGAAGATATCCTGCGATACCTGATCGGCGCCCTTGAAGCCGCTTCCGATCGAGACTGTCCCGCCGCCGCTGCTCACGGTCTTCGAGAAGTTCCAGTTCAGACCGACTTCCTCCAGCCGCGTAAGATTGACGGCGAAGAAGACCGCTGAGATCTTGACCTCGCGACTTCTGAAGCTGACCACCTCGCGCGGAATCTCGAACGAGACTTCGCCACCCGGCCGAACACCGCCGGCCTGATCACCCCCCATGCCGCTGATCTGGATGTAGTTCTCGTACTCCGTGTACCAGAGGTCGTTCTTCCGGAGCAGGGTTTCGAGTGCATCGCGCCAGTGGAGCCCCTGGATGTCCACGTTGATCGGCATGTTCCGACGCTCGGTGTCGATGATGATCTTCCCCACGAATTTCTGACTCACCTCACTTATGGCGCCCAGCGCCCTGTCCATCGGCGTGGTCGGTGCAATGGAGACGAGTTCCTCCGGCGAGGTGTAGCCCCGAAGCTGTTTCCGTTCGGCCGGGCTCATTCCCTGAACCTGGCTCCACGATTGGTGCGCCGCACCAACCGCAAGAGCGACCGCAAGAAGGATGGTGATGGTTTTCATGCTCTCCTCGATCCTATTTTTGTGCTGTTTGGAAAGGACCATAGCGGATATTCAGTGTCACTTTCTCGATGATACCACCCTTGTTCAAGGTGCATTCGAGCCGCCCCAGCTCGGGATCGATCCGTGTCACGTAGCCGAGGTACACCTCATCGCCTTCATGCAACGTCTGGATGGCATTCGTCTGGTCAAGAACGAAAGCCTTCCCAGGAATGACGGCCTTCAGATCTGCACGTTCAATTTCCACCAGCTCGCGGTTGTTCGGGGGTATGCCGCTCGCAATAACCGGGTCAAACGGATCAACGTTCAGGAAGTTCGGTCTGATTGGCCTCTCGCCCATGGAGCTGGCAAGCTCCGATATGGACGAAAAGTAAGCGTGGACAACCATGTCGAACGTCACCAAGACGCGCGCCTCCTCCTGCTCGGAGGGAGCGACCTCAACGCCCCGCAGGTTGACGGATTCGATCTTGTAGAGCTTCCGGTTGTTCTCAAGGTGCCAGATGAAACGGTAGAGGTTCTCAAACGGCGCCTCGCCTTTGAGATTGTAGACGTTGAATCCGTAGTTCTGCATCTGCTGGACGCCGTTGTAGATCATGTCCAGCTTCACATACCCGCTCAGGTCAATCAGTCGGCTGAAGTACGCATAACTCTGTGACGTGACGTCGGCCGGGGGGATGTCCTTGTTTCGGCCTTCCCACCGCTCCTGGGTGTCCGTGAGAATGGCACTCAGCTCGTTGAACTGGTTGACGAGATTCGGCGTGTTCTGCAGTTCCTCGTCGATCTTCTTGATCTGGGTCTCGAGGTGCTTCGCTTTTCTCGGAAGATTGAAAGCACGAATGTACGTGCCGATTCCCAGTATCAGGAAAAGCAGAACGCCGAGTGCGATGCTGTTTCGTATTTTATACGACACGACCTTGCTCCTTTCCGTGATTCTACTGGGTTACCTCGGGGACCTCCCCGCCGGGAATCTGCTCCGCCATCCCAGGGGGGACCGCGATTTTGTACCTGTAGACGGTCTGTTCCCGTATCTCCTGGACGTTCACTTCCTGCAGGAGGGAGTTGTCAAACAGCGTTGCCAGCCTGGGTATCCTCGTCCGGTAGACAGCGAAACCGTTCATCACGAGGTTTCCGTCCACTCCGGCGTTCATGTCCGTCAGCCAGATGGCGTTGAGATCCTCCACCCCGTGGCTGAGCTGTGTGAGGACCTTGCTCCAGCGCTCGCTTCCGGGAACGAGACTGTCATAGAGCGCGAGCGACGTCTCATAGCGCATCAGCTGCTCCTGGAGAGCCGCAATGGAGTTCTCCAGGGTGACGTTTTCCGCGCGCTGGCTCTCTTTCATCGTGAGAACGTCGCGCAGTTCCCGGATATCCCGTGACTTCCCGGCTATCTGCCAAGTGAAGAAGAACGCAGAGAAGAACAGGAGAAGCAGGAGCAGGTACCCGTGCCAGGCCAGCTTGAACACCCGCTGGCCCTCCCGTACAGATGCCGGAAGGAGGTTCACGTTGTAGATGTGCGGATTGAGCGGGTCGAACACCTTGAGTGCCGCTCCGATCGGCACGGAGTATTCCGATATGGCCTCCTGCTGCTCGATGCTGAGCTGGCTCGTGTCAAGCATCGGTGCAAGGAGGTAATCGATCTCCTGGTCCGGCAGCTGCTGCATGAGAAACTCCTTGAACCCGATGCGACGGCACTCGCCGGCCAGAATGATTCTGCTGATCTGCGGAATGGCCAGGTTGTCCTGCTCCAGCAGGAGTCGGCTGTAGACCGTGTTCTGCAGATTTGGCGAGTCGTACCCCTCGCCCAGAATCGGCGCAAACTGGTAGAAGTGGGGCCCGCGCATAAAGATCAGCCGGGTAAACTCAACGCCCACATAGATGATCACGGAAACATCGTGTGCCTGGAGGTCGTAGTTCACCCGGACCAGGTTCATCAGGGAGATGTCGGCGCTGTCGATCGCAGGAATGATCGGCAGGCGGTTCCCTATGAATCCCTTGATGTTCTCCAGCGAGTTGATCACGCTCAGGCCATCCTCGCGCACCACGCAGAGCAGGTTCCCTTCATCGGTCTTGATCGCGTCGACCGCGTCTTCGGCCGGCTGGAACGCCCGGATGTTCTTCAGCTCGTCGAGAATGCGCTCCTTGAGCTTCTTCCCCTTGAGACCGAAGTCGCTCTCGAGCAGGTGCTAGTAGATCGCCGGCTCGGAGAGGCTGTAGGTCAGCTGATAGGAATTCCGTGGATACGCAGAGAGAAGGCTTACCAGGACGGCATCATTGTCGTCCGACCCGCCATCAGCCACGGTCTCGGGCGCACTGGTGCTGAGGCTGAAGGCATCCGCAACATCACCCATGCCCGGCGAGATCTCTTCCAAAACCTTGTGTTCATGCAGCTTTGTGACAAGTGTGGCTGACTTCAGCTCCTCGACGACGACTCGCTTCTTACGGAGCCTCAGGTGCGCGAGCTTGACCTCCAGGCCATCGACGAAGAGGCCGATGACCGAATTCGTGCGACTTGAGATGAGTGCCATAGGGGAGTTTTCCGTTTGTTAGTGAAATGTCAATCGCGTCTGACGATGTCCCTGTCGTTCCCTACCTCTCTTCCACCACTGTGCTCAGATTCATCAGCTGCTGGAACCTCCGCTTGTTGTTCGCCGCGACCATAGCCGTATCCAGCGAGATCTGTTTCGCGAGGTAGAGCCTCTTGAGATCCTGCTCGAGCGTCGTCATCCCGAGGGAGCCCGACTCTGCCATCATCTGGTAGATCTCTCCGGTGTTGTTGTTCTTGATGGCGGCTCGCACCGACGGAGTCATGACCATGAGCTCCTTCGCAAGTGACAGCTTGCCGCCCAGGCTCGGCACGAGCTTCTGCGACATGATGCACGAGAGTGTGTCCGCGAGGCGATTGCGGACACGCTCCTGCTCGATCGGTGGTGTCTCGCCGATGATACGGTCAATGGTCTCCACCGCGGAGGCCGTGTGCAGCGTGGAGAAGACCTTGTGACCGCTATCGGTGATCTCAAGGGCAGTCATAATCGTGTCCGGATCCCGCATCTCACCGATCACGATGATATCCGGGTCCTGACGCAGAGACTGGATGGCCCCCTCCTTGAAGGAGAGAACGTCACGCCCGACCTCCCTGTGTCTGATGATGCAGCGATCCGGCTTGTGAACATACTCCACCGGCGAGGCGATAATGACAACGTGACCGTCCACCGTATGGTTGTTCGCATCGATGATGCTGTCAAGCGTGGTACTCTTGCCTGACCCGGTGATCCCCGTAACGAGCGTCAGCCCCTGCTCGGTGAAGGCCAGACTCAGGATCTTGGTGACGTTCGGGTGCAGCCCCAGACCCTTGTACGGGCGGATGATCGCGTTGATGGCACGCATGTTCATCGCCAGATGGTCCAGATCGAAGTAGGCGTTGGCCCTGTACCTGTACATCTTGTCATCCTCGATGACGCTGTAGGAGAAATCGAGGCTTCTGTTCTCATAGAGGAAGAGCCGCTGCCGCTCGATGAGTATTGTCTGAATGAGAATGTTGAACTCGTCCAGGGTGAACTTTCCGAGCTCGCGGGCCGGTTTCTTGTCACCGTAGACGCGGTACCAGACGTAGTTCCCCGTCCCGTATCCGCCTATATCGATGTCGGAAGCGTTGATCTTGGACATGCGCAGGAGGTAACTATCCATCAGCTTCCGGAGAGCCGTCCGTTCTGCCGGAGACTGCTTCGAGACCAGGTCCCCGATCAACATCTGCCGTTCCATGCCGGGGACCGTATCAGGGATGGAGGCGGCGATTTCCTGAAGGAGCTTGATTGCTGTTTCGATCACGTTTCAGTCTATCGAGAATGATGTGCAGATTTGGGTGCCCCCTCTGCCAGCGACACCCCGTTCCTCTCTATTTTCCGTGAGCGCGTCCCACCGCGTGAGCGACCCCTTGCAACAGAAAGCCGCGGGGCAGGCCGAGCGCGCCAAGAAAAGAACTTTCCGTTTCACCATGCGAACTCAGCATTCCCTGCGGCTTCGCTTTTCTTACGGCTCTTGCTTCCTCACCTATGAAGCAAGAGCCGTGCCAGCAGTGAGATCGGTTTCATTGGTATCTCTATCTCAAAACTCCCTTCCTTTTTCTCTTTTCGGCATCTCCAGAGCCTACTTTGAACCATCGGGCCACTATTAGCCACGCTAGCCCTCCCACCAGGCAACGAGCCTATACTTTGTAGAGAATGGGTATTTGGGCGGACCAAGGTTCAGGAAGCGAGGATCATGCCGGATGGAATAGTACATCCCGTTTTGAAGACCGGCCATGGTGAACACACCGAGTGATCCCGCGCTCTTCTGAACGAGCGAACCGAACACACTCACCCGGCCTGATTTCGGAAGGATCCAGAAGTCTTCGGCCGTGAATTCCCCGTTGTGGGCATAGATCGCCGCATCGATGTAGAGAACAGACGAGAGGGTACGGGTCGGATCCTTGGTGATGTACCCCATCCGCTCCGCCACGATGCCGAGCATGTCCTTTGAGAGCGGGTTCCCGCGCGGGCTGTCATTCGCAAGGACGTCACCATCAATCCAGACATTCCCCTTCAGCCCCGTGGCACCTGTCCCGGTGAAAGCGGCAACAGTGTACTGTCCGCTGTAGGTACCCTTGATGTGAAGGTCTCCCCCATAGACTCCGATAACACCCGAGGAAGTGAGCTGGCTCATCGGGACCACGGTATCGACCAGCGCGCCGGTTCCGCACGGGACCTCCAGGCGTGCCGTTCCATCTGCAAAGAATTCCAGCCCCACGTCGTTGTTGGCCATGTACGGGGCAAATGGACTCCCTTGGTTCGCGAAAGATCGCAGGATGCCAATGTTGGCTGTGTCACGCTGAATCGTAACTCCCCACTCGTACCCCTCATTGTAGATGGGATCCTTCTCCCCTTTGAAGTCCATCAGGGTTGCCGCGTTGGTCGCGGTGACTTTGTTGTGGAAGTAGGGCCTTCCGGCGAGATTGAACTTGTAGTTCGTATGTGCATATCCCCAGACCGAATCGCCCGTGATCTTCCAGTCGTTGTGACCGAAATAGGGGCCATTCTTCCCGTTCGGCCGGACGTAGCCATTGACCTCTGCTTCCGTGAACCACGCGTACCGCGCAAACGTCACACGACGAAAAACGGCTTGCACCGTATCCCGGATTTCGTCCCCACCTGCATTGTACAGTGCCTCGGCGGTCATAAACTTTGTGAAATTCCCGGCGGTCCCGGTATCAGCAAACGAAACCCGATACGTCCCTCCGTTGAACGTGCCGTTGAACGCCGAGGACGATCCCGTATTGAAGAGAATCCGGTGCGTGCCGAGATTCGCCGCGGCCAGAGCGATATTGTGCGCCATCGTACGACCGAAATAGGTCGAGTACGTATCCATCGACCCCACACTGGACTCGTTGATGTTGGCCAGCCCGATCCCGATGATCAGGCTGAGCCCGATAACATAGACAACCGCTGCTTTGCCCATGACGCCTCCCCTGGAGACACGCCCGCAACCCGTATCGTGACTACCCGTGTCGTTTGATGTTCCGTGATGCCAGTCGGGTTTGCCGCCAGAACGCTACCGCGTACTCCATATCCTCGTAGCTCTGATCCGTAATGATCTGATCCTGCACCTTGTACGGGCTCTCCACCTGGAGCGTCACCTCGATGATGTAGATGGCACTGAGCGATACCGGCGGGCCTCCGTCCTGGTTGAGATATTTGAGTCCAAAATCCGTCACCCCCAGAGCGGCCCCGACTGCGTTTCCCCCGTTCACACGACGGTACAGGACACGGATGTTCGGATTGGGCAATCCGGTGATAACAGGTCCCGTGTACCACTCAATGATATCGACGGTCCCATCGTTATCGATGTCTGATCGAAAGCTGATACGCGTTGCTCCCGTGTCGATCAGCGCCGGAACGCCTTCCGGAACACCGTAGCCCATCTTCCTGAAGTCGTACTCAATGGATTGGACAATATCTACCATGGACTCTTGCACGTTCAAATTTGCCGTGGACGCATCGGCATTGCCCGCGATCGTCTGATTGAGTTGCAGGCCGATGAGAATCACGAAACCGGCAATGACGATCGACCCGATGAGATCCAAGACTATCGACATGGCGAGGCTCTTCCCCTGTCTGGGTACACGCGACTCAGTTCCAGTAGCTCATGAGAGCCGGATACACCAGCGTATCTCTGGTTGAACTGCTCGTGACCGTGACGGTCATCTTCTTGTGCCATGTGCGAGCAGCGACTGCTACGTCGGGAGCCGCGTCCGACACGTACTCCACTTTCGTACGAACGAAGTATCTGTCACGAATACCTGGCACAACGACCTCCCTGTCGGTCCCCGCCGTGACGAGGCTGTCCACCGGACTTTTGTACACCAGGAAGAGACTGTTGAAATCGTCAAAGTCGTTGAAGTCATTGGCGCCGTCCCGATAGGCTTCAGCCCCTTCCCTTCCCAGCCCGCCCGCCGGGGTCAGCTGTATCGGATCGGCCAGCTCACCCGTGTTCGAATCCGCGATCGCCTCGTCGTACATCTTCCCCATTGCCTCCTCGACGATGGATGTCGCAAGCGAGACTGCATTGATCCCGAATTCGCTCTGGTTCTGTGTGTCGTTGGTCTCGAACACAGTCCTGTTGGCATTGAGAACCAGTATGCCGAGAATCGACAGCGCTGCAATAACGAGCATCATCTGTCCGAGATTCATGCTGCCTCTCCCTCGGGTGAATCGTGCTTCACTGCTACGTCTCGTCTGTCGTCGCGGAGGCAATCTCTTCGACCGTAGTCTGCCCCAGCTTGATCCTCTCGATGCCGGAACGCCGGAGCGTCCACATACCGTCTTTGATGGCCTGTTCTCTGACGGACTCTTCATCCACGTCCCCGCCGGCGTGCACGATGAGTTTTCGAATCTCTCTGGTGAAGTAGAGGGCCTCGTGAATGGCCGCACGCCCTTTGTAGCCTCCGCTGCACCGGTCGCATCCGACCGCCTCGTAGATCGTCGAGGAGTCCAGCTCTTCTTCCCTGAAGCCGAATTTTACGTAGAGGTCGTGGTCGATCTCGTCCTTGGGCAACGGACGCTTGCATGCCTGACAGAGAGTCCTGATCAGACGCTGGGCAACGATGATGTTGATGGCATAGGCAATGAGGAACGGCTCGATCCCCATTTTGAAAAGACGGGAGACCGCGCTTGGCGCGTCATTGGTGTGGAGCGTTGAGAATGTCAAGTGCCCTGTGTTCGCGAGCTTAATCGCAATCTCTGCCGTGGTCTTGTCGCGCATCTCCCCCACGAGCACGATGTCGGGGTCATGGCGGAGAATACCGCGAATGGCCTGGTCAAAATCCATCTTGTGACTGATCTTCAGCTGCCGCGCCCCCTTGATGATGTACTCAACGGGTTCCTCCACTGTCAGGACATTCACGCTTGGATCGATCACGTGATGCAACGCGGCAACAAGTGTCGTACTCTTCCCGCTTCCTGTCGGCCCGGTCATGATCACGATACCCTGAGGCTTGTTGATGGCCTTGTAGAAGAAATCCTTCGACGGGCCGACCAGTCCCAGTTTGTTGAGATCGGTGATCACTTTCCGGTCATCCAGCACACGGATGACAACGCTCTCGAACTTGTGGCGGTACTCGACCCCCACAATGGGCATGATCGACACCCGGAAACGGATGTTGTGATCGTCGATCACCCGCTGGATGAAGCCGTCCTGCGACATCTCACGCTCGAACCGATCCACGTTCTTGGATCTATCCTTCACCACGGCGGCGACCGCTTCGGGCATCGTCTTGTCCTGCACGTGCCAGAGCCGGAGGGAACCATCGACCCGGAACCAGAACTCGGTCCTGTTCCCCTCCTTCGCGATCACGTGAATGTCGCTCGCCCCCTGGCGTACCGCCTCCACGAGAGCCCCCTCGACGAGGTTGACGAGCGCACTCTTGGTGATTTCCGCCTCGAGTTCCTCTTCATCCAGGAACGCCTCGTCATCCTGTTCCACCTGGAGGCCGTGGTCGGACCTCTCCAGGTTTTTCAGGTACTCGTTCTCAGGCGGGAGGACCTGTTCCAGCAGGTTGAGGAGGTCCCTGAGCCTACAGTAGGCGACCTCGTACTTCTTCGCTCCGAAGCTACGCGCGATGAGGGGAATGCGCCTGTCCGTCGGATCGGAGGCAACGACAATGAGCTTGTCTGACTGTTTATCGTCAAACTTCAGCGGGAGCATCTTGGTGTGGAGAAGCATCTCCCGGACGCTCATCGGAAGTGCATCGACGTACTTGCGAATGAAGTCAATCCGGGCATCGTCGATCTTCTCGTCCGCCAGGTAGATCTCGCGAAACGCATAGAGGTCCGCAACCTCTCTGAAGACGGCGTCGTGGTCTGCACTGAAGTCGTTGACCAGTATCTGACCGAGGTTCCTGCGGTTCTTCCGTTCCTCGGATTCCTTGACCTTCAGCGACTTCTCAAGTGTCTCATAGTCGATGACGCCCTTCTTGAGGAGGGCGAAACCGATCTTGTCCGTGATGTCAATGTGCGCCATGATCGCACCAGGACCTTATTGTGGGGGATACCTTCATCTTCTTATGTCCTCTCGACTTCAACCTGCTCGACCACCGCCTGACCCATGGCCGGGTTCTTTGGCCGGATGGTCGCCGTTTCCGACGATACGATCGTCAACGCCGTCAGCACAATCATGATGATCATCGAAATGGCCAGCTGGATAAAATCGATCGCGTTGCGCATTTTGTACGTTGTCTCCTTCTCGTAGTACTCCGCCAGCTGGAACGCCGTGTTCTTGACGGTTCCGGTCTCCGCACCGGAGTGGAACCGTGCGATCGCCGTTTTGGTGAACACGCCGGTCGCGTCAAACGCCTCGGTGATGCCTGCCCCCTTCTGAATCATCATCGGCAACGCGACGGTCTTGATTCGGTACTCCATGTACTTGTTGCCGCATGCCTCCGCAGCCATCCGGATGACGTCGATGTTTTCGCCCGCCCCGCTGTAGAGAGCGTAGAAGACGCGGCAGAAGATCTCGATGCTTGTCTTGTGCAGGAGCGTCCCGAGAACCGGAATGGACCAGATGTACTTGTCAAGTATGAACCGCCCCCGCTCCGTCATGAAGAACCTGACGAGGACCACCGTTGGGACGATCATGAGAATGAGCAGTATGAATACATTGTCGACGATGAAATCACTCAACGCCAGCGTCGCTCTCGTCATCGGAGGAAGTTCGATCTTGAACTTGATGAACAGCTTCGCCGTCGCAGGGAAGATGTATCCGACGTAGTAGACCACGGCCGCAAAGAGCACCACCAGCGTGACAATCGGCGTGATCAATGCACTCTTGAGATTCTTCTTGAATTCCGCCTGTCGCTCGAGGAACTTGGCCGTGCTGTCGTATATCTCGGCCATGTTACCGCTCTTCGAGGCGAGTCCCAGCATGTGAGCGGTAAACCTCCCCAGGACGGCTTCGTGCTTGGTGAAGGCCTTCTCACTGTCCCTCCCCTGCTTCAGCTCCGTGTTGATATCCTTGATCGTCTCCCGCAGGGTCCGGTTCTGTACGTCGTTCGCCAGCAGCTGCATGATCTCGTTGAAGGGAAGCTTCTGGCGTATGAGGTCCGCGCTGACGCGGACAAACGTGACGATTTCCGTCGACGGCGGCTTCGCCTTGAAGTCCAGAAAACGTTTCTGGACGTAGATGACACGGTAGCCCATCTTCTGAAGCGCCTCCCTCACCTCTCCCTTCGTGAAGGCCTTCTGTTCCCCCGTAATCGGCTTTTCCGTGCCGCGCTGTACCTTGTAGACCCATGTCGAGCGAGGGATCACATGCAGAAGCTTGAATTTCTTCTGAACGGCAAGCTGAGAAGCTTTCTTCTTGGCAGCACCCGCAGACTCGGCCTCCATAAGCCCCTGAACCGGCCTGCCCCCGGCTGTCACACCCTCTATCCTGAATTCTGGCATGGTCTACTCCTCGCTCTAGGTCCTATGCAATGCATCACAACCGCTACGCGCCCTCTGTAGTGCAGCAGCGGATGGTGAGCAATCTCTGTTCACCATCAAACGACAAAAGGGTTACCTCCCCCGTCAGCCCGCCTTTTCTCTTACTGGATCCCCCTCCCAATAAGCCGGGCAGACCAACAAGGGGAGGCCCCCCCAATGTGTGACGCTCTCCCCAATGTGCAGCGCTACTGCTGCCGGTGTCTAGTTCCCGATTGTCTCATCCACCATGACACTGTCGGGGTAGACGTACATCACCACCTTGACGTTCTCTGTGCCGTTGTTCCCCAGTTCCGTGCCGACACCGGTCAGCGTGATGAACGCGGGATCCCCCCCAACGGGGTCAGGATCCAGCGTGTAGGTGCCATTCAAATGTCTCGGTGCCGAATGGGTTACGGTGATCGTCGTCATCGTCAACCCGTTGAACGAACTCCCGCCCCCGCCCAGCATCCTCGGTTTGCGATAGTAGCCCTGGGCTGCCGTAGCGTAGTGCGCCAGATCATTCACCACTTCATCCCTGTTCGTGGCCGCAGCCTGGTCGTTGAAGAGGCTGATCGCAACAGCAGTGGCTATTCCGACAATAATGGTTCCGAGGAGAATGAGAAGTAGTTGTTGCTGGCCCATAAGTCACCGAGAAAGCGCAAAGGGCCCTCCTCGAGAGGGCCCCCTGCAGGATGTTGTTAGTTGGTTGAGGCCGCGTTGACTTTGGCACTGTCAGCCCACACATCCATGACGATCTTCACGGGATTCGTACCATCGTTGCCGGTTTCGGTACCCTCGCCCTGCAGACTCACCTGGCTGCTGGAGGCACTCAGGATCGTGTACTCTCCGTTTCCATTGATCATCGACGTGCCGCTGGTCTTGGTCAACAGCTTGATGCCGGTGCTGGCAAGTCCGGCGAAGGATCCGCCACCGCCGCCAAGCGCTGTGGGCCGACGATAGAACTGCTGGGCACGTGAGGCCAGGTTGATCAGGTCGTTCGTCACGGCGTCACGATTCGCTGACGTCGCACTGTCGTTGAACATCGTGATACCGACTGCAACAGCGATACCGACGACGATCACGCCCAAGATGATGAGCAGAAGTTGCTGCTGTCCCATTATGTTACTCCTTGAATGGTGAGTATGGGTGAATTATGTGTGAAATCTCTTTTCCGCCCTTGTCTACAGAGAAACAAGGCGCATGCCAGAATCAGACTGCATTGGATTGGAGTGGATACGCCTTGGAATGGCGGGACGGGAGAGGTGGGAAGGTAATTGTAACAGCCGGAGGGTCATTTTTACCCGGAAAAACCTTCAAGCGGCTGTTACCCTTCTTCACTCTTCTTGTGCTGTGCGGACGGAGAGCGGAACGAGAGCCCCCCTCATAGATCTCTCCAGAGGTGCGTTCAGGCTCGGCAGGGGTCAACGGATGTGATGTGAGGAAGAGACAGGGGTATACACGCTCGGTAGGATCTCAGCCGACTCCTTCACAGGCGGCATCGTGTGTCGGGGTACTCAGGCTTTCTTTGAGGCCTTCAATTCATCGATAAAGGAGACAATAGTCTCAACCGGGGTGGTCTTGCTGAAGAAGAAGTCTCTCTGGGGATCAATAACGAGATTTCGGGTATTCTCATCCTCGTGACCGGAGACGAAGATGAAAGGAACGTCGCTGGCATCGGTGAACTCCCTCACGTAACTATGGAACCTCACGCCGTCCAGTGTGGGCATGAAGACGTCCGAAATGATCAGATCTACCGTCGCGAGCTCCGGGGACTCACGCGCCTGCTTCCCGTCCTCGGCAAGAACGACCTCATGCCCGTGCTGTCGCAGAATATCCCCCATCACATTCAGATACCCCTTTTCGTCATCGACCAATAGGATTTTCATGAGTTTACCTGAATAGTGAACCAGAGATTCCGCTCTTCCGTGGGCCCTGTAGGACTCGAACCTACGACCCGCAGATTATGAGTCTGCTGCTCTAACCGACTGAGCTAAGGACCCTCAACGAAGAATCGTCGCAGGGACGCACACCCACGCTCTCAGAGCCTACAATTAGCGTTCCAATCTCGCAGCTATTGGAGCGTGTGGCGCAGCGTTCAGCGACTTCGTCACCTCGCTCCCGCAAGATAACAAAACTCCACTTCGTGGGCAAGTGTTTCCGGACCACCCCCGGGACCTGCCGGAGGAGATCCGAACCGGCGCGGGGAACGCCCCTGCCCCCGCTGGACGGGGAGAGCTAACGCCTAGCTGGACCGTGCGCTTGACTAAAACCAGAGAATCCCGTACCTTTTAGTGGGATGCGACATCTACCCCCCTCCTTGACCAGGATTCTGAAGTGTCCCTCCCCAAATCTCCATTGAGCTCCAACGATCCATCACGGAGGTTCTATGGCAAAGGGTAAGAGCATTTATCACCATTGTAGCCATTGTGAACGGGTAACAAAGCTGGAGGTGATCGGAGCAGGAGAGGATCAGCCCGAGCGTACATGGTACCGCTGCACACGCTGCCGCCATGCGTCGCTGATCAACCTGGAAGAACTCAGGCGATCCCAGGAGGAGGCAAAGAGGAAGCTGGAGCGGTCCCAGTGTTCAGAGTACAATCCCTTTCAAACGTACCGCGTCGGCCAAGCCATCTTCCATTCGGAATGGGGAGACGTCGGAAAGATCATATCAAAGGAACGAACCTCAGGCGGGATGCGGGCAATTGTCGTTTCCTTCGAGAAGCTCGGAGAACGACGACTGCTGGAGAGCGTCGTGGAGCCGCCTGACTTTCCCGAGTGAGGAACAGAGAGACTACCGCAGAAGGAGGTGATACCATCTGGTTGGCATAGTCGTTTCGGAACATGAACCGATTGATCGTGCGATCAAGCGATTCAAGAAGAAGTACGAGCGATCGGGTGTACTCAAGGAGTACAAGAAACGCGCCTACTTCACCAAACCTTCTGTGAAGAAGAGAATGAAGAAGGTCAAGGCCATTCGCAGGGCACAGCGTGCGATGGCCGAACAGTCCTGACGGTCAAGCAGGAGACCCGCCGCCCGGCGGGTCTCTTCCGTTAGTGTTGCCCCTCCCACGTGACTCCCCTCGCCTCCAGCGCAACGCGGGCCTCACTGGAGCCGAGACGGGCCGCTTCCCTCAGGGCACCCAGTGCCTCCCCGCTTCTTCCCTGCCGCTCGAAGATCATGCCGATGTAGTAGTGCGCCTTTGCATAGCCGGGCTGCATCCGCAGCGTGCGGCTGAACATCTCCAGCGCAATGCTATCCTCTCCCAGCGTCTGGTGGGCATACCCGAGATTGCAGTAGACGTCGGCCAGCGACGGGTCGGCCTCCGCCTCGAACAACTCCCGCGCCCTGTTCAACCACCTGATACCTTCCTGGTACTCTCCCTGCATCAGGTACGAGACTCCGAGGTTGTTGTAGCCATCCGCGTAGTCGGGTTTCAGCTCCGTCGCAATCATAAAGGAAACAACAGCCTCTTCCACGAAACCCGCTTGGATCTGCGCTTCCGCAAGATTGTTGTAGGCAAAGGGCGACCCCGGCGCGACCTGCACTCCCCTGGTCCAGAGTGTCATCGGGTCTTTCCAGATGCTCACCTGATTGTGCGAGAGGACGGCCAGGAAGGCAAGCCACCCGACGGCTCCGGCCGTTACCAGGATCCTCAGCATTCGGTTCCACTTCCCACCGATCGTGCCTGACGAAAGCACACCTGCGAAGAGCCCCCCCACGAGGATGAAGAAGCTGACCGTGGAGACGTACGTGTAGCGATCAGCAATCGGCTGGATGCCCGATGCAAAGAAGAGCGCGGTGGGAAGTGACATGATGAGGTAGTACATCCAGGCCGCGAGAGCCGAGGGATGATCGAGTTTGAAGAGAACGAAGCAGAATCCCGTGACCAGCGCGAGAAGCACACACGCAAGAATCATCGTCAGCGTGGACCCGGGGTAATCGTAGACCGGGCCGAGGCTGACCGGCCAGAGGAACTTCGCGAGCGGAAACATGATCGAATGAAACGGGAGGAACACCTTCTCCAGGAGCGTGAGGTCGGCCGCAAGGAAGTTCACGCTCTTCGCTGGTACGGAAGCCATCCCTATCAACCCCACAGTCCCGCTCAGGAGGAAGTACGGAAGCTTCTCCCGCAGAAGCACCCGCCTCTGCGCCATCCAGGCAATGCGACCGTGGAGAAAGAGGTCAAAGGCAACAAGGACGAGAGGAAGCATCAGTGCCGCAGCTTTCGAGAGGAGTGCCAGCAACTGCAGCAGCAATGAGAGGTGATACCAGCGTCGGCAAACGGGCGTCCCGCGCGTTGTCGCATAGAACAGGTACGAAAGAAATGCGGGAAAGAGAAAGAACGCGCAGAGGAGATCCTTCCGGTCGGAGACCCAGGCCACAGACTCCGCGCGCAGCGGGTGCAAAGCGAAGAGCAGTGCTGCGAGCACCGCGCCCCCGACCGACGGCAGATCACCGGGGTCAAGGAGCACACGGGGACCTCCGGGTCCTCCGCCCTCTGCCCTGAGACGGGCAAATCGCAACATGGCAAGAGCGAGGAGAAAGACCCAGACCGTGTTGGCCGCATGGAGGAGAACACTCGTCAGATGATGACCGCGCGGGTCGAGTCCCCAGAGCAGGTAATCCGCTGCGTGGGAGAGGAGCGTCAGCGGTATGTAGGACCAGTAGTAGGAGTGCGTAAAGATCCAGAGGAGGTCGTCCCCAGAGGAGATGCGAATATGTTCGTTGTCCAGAACGTACCATTGATCGTCCCAGGTAACGAAACCGTTCTCGAGAGCATTCCCGTAGAGCAGAGCTACAAGGATGGCAATGGTGAGGGCTAGGAGACCGAGTCGAAAGGCAGATGATGTCGCCGGGAGACTCTTCACCACGAAAGTCCTCTGTCTGTGAGCAGCTGTCTCGCCTGCCCGGACCCCAGTCGGGCTGCTCTCCTGAACGCCGCAATTGACATTTCGATACGCCCGTCCTCCGAATGGATAGCACCCATGCTGAGGTATGCCCGCGCGGCGTCAGGCTCAATGGAGGCCGTCCGACGAAAACAGCTGAGGGCACTGTCCTTCTGTCCCAACCGGTAGCAGACGATCCCCAGATTGTAGTACGCCTTCGCCGACAGGGAATCTCTACTCAGTGCCCGTCGGTACAGATCTGCGGCTCCTGTCAAATCGCCCCTGGAGAGCAGGACGTTCCCCAGACTGGTGTACGCATCGACGTAGGTCGAATCCAGCGCCAGCGCGTTCCGGTGCGCGGCTTCAGCCTGCTCAAGTCTGCCGAGAGCAAACAGGGCGAGACCGAGATTGTTGTGCGCATTGACGAAGCGCGGGTCCACCTCGATTGCCTTTTCGTAGAGCTTGGCAGCCCCCTCATAGTCGCCCCTCTCGGCAAGGAGCCCTCCGAGGTTGTTGAATCCCAGAGGCAGGTCCGGGGTCACCTCTGTCACGTACCGCCACAGCGTGTCGGAATCCCGCCACCACTCCACCTGTCGGACGGAGAGGAAACCGAGCACGCCCAGGAGGACGAGAACCGTCCCACCAAGCGCAAGCCGCGCATGCAGGTGCCGAGCGTGACCGGCCGAGCGGACGATAACACCCCGCAGGAACCCCCCGAAGAGGAGGAAGAAGCTGATGGTGGGGAAGTAGGCGTAGCGATCCGCCCACGCCTGCATGCCGGTCGATGAGAGTGCCCCCAGTATCGTGGGGAGGATCATCACACAGTAGAAAAGCCAGGCCGCAGAAAGCACCAGTGTGCGTCCCCGCCAAGAGGCAAGCGCAAGGCCTGTGGCAGCAAGAGCCACAGCGGCAAACACTGTCATGACGACCGCCGACGGGGGCGCGTAGATAGGAGTAAGACCCACAGGAAGAAGCAGCTTCACCGGATAGAAGAGGAGCGTGTAGAGTGGAAACAGCGCCCTCTCGTACAATGTCATCTCCGCAATAGACTGCGCGGTCTCGTGACCAGTGGCCGAAAGAGCCGCCACGACGGCCAGGATCACCCCCGGCAGGATGAAGGGGATTTTGGCAAGAAGAACCCTTCCCAGCGCGATCCCCGCCCGGACGCCAGCGAAAACTTCAGATATGCCAGGAGTGAGGGGATGAGGAAAAATGACATCAGAAGGTCTTTCCGGTCCGACACCCAGGCCGCAGCTTCGGCTTTCGCCGGGTGAAGCGAGAAGGCCAATGCGGCAGCGGCCCCGCCAAGCAGGTCCGGCCAGGAAAGATGATCTCTCAGCCTGGAGGGGACCCCGGAACTGGCGGTCCCGGGTCGAACCGGCCAGGCCGCGAGCAGAGTCATTGCCAGAATGAAGACCCAGACTGCATTAGCGCTATGGAGCAGGAGGTTCGTGAGATGGTGGCCTGCCGGGGTCATGCCCCAGACGGCATGGTCAATCCCGTGCGAGAGGAAGGTCAGCGGGGTGTAAGAGCGGAAGCGTGATTCGGTGAAGAGGGCGAGCGTGGACTCCCACGTGAGCGAACGTACGCGGGGATTGTTCGTAACGTAGGTGTCGTCGTCATAGTTGAGGAAATCGTTCCGGAGAGCACCAGTGAAGACCAGAAAGGTCACCGCTGCCACCACCGAGGCAACGACCAGGATACTCCTGCTGCTTGCTGGGGTCTTGATCACTTGTGAAAACCCGTTGATCCATGGGAACCTGTCACAAAGGTCCAAACAAGGAAAAGGTGATCATCAATTGTGCCAAGAACCCTCTACACAGGTGCGTGCCCGTCCAGCCAACCCCCTTCCGGGTTTCAGGGGTCAGGCTGGCCGGGCACGCCACAACTGCACCGGAGGGGTCAAGAAGTACACTCCAGGTTCCCGCGTCCGGTTCGGGAATCCTCATAGAGAATGGAGTTCGTAGCTCCGTCTCGGGGAATCGCACTCGGAAAAGGCCATCCCACCCAGGCCTTCAGAAGCGCGATTGCCTCTCGGCGGGTCTCAATCTGAGGCCTACTGCCCGGGTGCCGGTCCTTCCGAAGGGCTCTCAGGGGCCTCCGAGCTCTTTGCCTGGGCCTTTATCTCCTGGATCTCCTTCCGGATCTCCTGTGCTTTCCGCTTCAGCTCGTTCATATGCTTCCGCACCCGCGTTCCGGCAGACTTGTTCCCCTTCTCATAGAACTTCACGAAGTCCTTCTCGAAGGAGTCAACGAGGTCTTTCAGCTCTTGCAGTCGGTCCATGTGGGTCTCCCTAGTTGTGTGACTTGGATCTGGTTCTGTTCAATGTTTTTGCATAGGTGAGGCGGAGTTTCTCGTGTAGATCGGCCCTTTTGTCGTAGAGACGCCTCAGCTTGCGCGGACGGTGCTTTGCGAGCGCATACGAGGTGATTATCGGAAGAGCCACCGTCGAGTCCAGGTAGACAACCATCGTATCCGGCAGCCTTTCCGGGTCCACTTTTCCCCAGCTGACAGCCTCCGCGGGCGTGGCGCCAGAGAGTCCCCCGGTATCGGGGCGAGCGTCAGTTACCTGCACAAAGAAATCGTGCCCTTTTTCGTCTATTTTGAGTATCTCCTGGATCTGTGGTTCAGTCTGAAGCAGGAAGTTCTTCGGAGAGCCACCCCCGAATATCAGCACGCCGCTCTTTCCACTACCACGTTTCGCCTCCAGCACGATCGCTGAGGTCTCGTTGACATCCAGGAGCACATCGATTTTGGTGGTGTAGCCCGAGAGGGAAACCTCCGCAATGTTCATCCCGATGGAGCTGTCCCCGGGACAGGGGGTGTAGACAGGCACCCCACACCGGTATGCGGCTGATAGTACGCTCTTGTGACTGATTTTCAACACTTTCTCCCTGCGAGCAATGTACTTCCCGAGCCTGTAGTGCAACTCCGCGGTCCCCATCTCCTTTTGAAACTCATCCATCCGCAGCAGGATCCGGAGGAACTCATCGGTGTTGAGCAGGACGTCGTAGTCAAAGAGGATGTCATAGATGCGGATGATTCTACGCTTTCGTAACTCCCTGTCGTCCACAAACGGGGACCCTCGGTGCAGCGAGTGACCTATAGCGAAGTGAATGTCATGATAGAGGTTGGCCCCGGTGCTGACAATCCAATCCACGAATCCTGCCTCTATGAGCGGAACGATGCAGGATCCTCCCAGCCCGGCGGGGGTGAGAGCGCCGGTCAGGCTTATCCCCACGGTAACCTTTGAATCCAGCATCCTCGAGGCAAACAGCTGGCAGGCCTCCCGCAATCTACCCGCGTTATAGGCATGAAAAAAAGAATCCACCATCTTCACTACCGGAACATTCCGTGGGATGGGTGTCGGGACGATCGGTTGTCCTGCCAGATATCTGTGCTTACGCGACTTCATTCAATTTCACATTAATCTGAACCGCCTAACACAAAGTAACAGAGAATAAAGCGAAACGCACAAAAAACGCAAGCAAATTCTTCGATTTTCGACAATTCATTCTTCCCTCCCCTGGAGCTGCTCCAGGAGAAAACACCAGAAAAGAGTTGACATTGGCCCTTTTTGTGACTATTTTTACTTAGTCTAATTCTAAATAAGCTGCATCTTGGACACCGAAGCTGCACATAAAATCCTCAACGATTTCCTGAGGCAACGAGGAAATCTCCGGGCAACACCTGAGAGGTATGCCATACTCGATGCGGTGCTCCTCACGCAGGGTCACTTCGATGCCGAGACCCTCTATTACCGCCTCGTGACCACCGGTGTGAAGGTCTCAAAGGCCACCGTCTACAATACGCTCGATCTCCTCCAGGAATGCGGGCTCGTATCCAAGTACCGATTTGCCGAGAAGACATCCAGATATGAAAAAGCCTTTGGCCGTCCACACCATCACCATCTGATCTGCTTGAACTGTGGTGATATCATTGAATTCGTGAGCGAAAAGCTGGAACGGATTCAGGACGACGTCTGCAGGGAGAAGAGCTTCCAGCCGCAGAGCTACACGCTTCAGGTATTTGGCATCTGTTCACGATGCAGAAAGTGAAGGCCTCCCGCTATGCCCAGCTATCCTTTCATACGCCTGTCTGACACCCCCGCCGGAAGCAGCGTGCGCATCCGTCATGTTCATTCTCGACCGGAGATCTCCACCCGCCTCAGGGAGATGGGCTTCTACGAGGATGTCATCGTCCGGTGCATAACAAGAACGCACGGCAATCTCATCTGCGAGATACTGAACACAAGAATCGGCATCGATGGAGATTTGGCGAACGGAATCATTGTCTCTCCCGCCGAGCAGTAGCAAGAGCGGGCACTCCTGCAGGGAACGAATGAAGAGAAGGCCGGACACACCATGAGGGATCCCTCTGCTCCACAAGTGCGACCCCGACTCATCGCGCTCACCGGCAATCCGAATTCCGGGAAGAGCACGGTCTTCAACGCCCTCACAGGCCTCCGCCAGCGGGTGAGCAACTACCCCGGCGTCACCGTAGAACGGAGGGAGGGACGCCTGAAGTATGACGACGGGTCGTTCGCAACCGTGGTGGATCTCCCCGGCACATACAGTCTCTCCCCCACCTCCATCGATGAGCGCATTGCGGTCGATGCCATGCTGGGAAGAGGATCATTCAGCGCCCGGCCCGACATCATCGTTTGTGTCGTGGATGCCAACAGTCTGGAGCGTAACCTCTTCCTCGTCAGCCAGATCATCGATCGAGAGATCCCTCTCGTTGTCGCGCTGAACATGGTTGACGTTGCCAGACGACGGGGAACCACGGTGAACCCCGGATCGCTCGAGCGCGAGCTCGGCGTCCCGGTCGTTCCGTTGGTCGCAAGCAAGGGCGAGGGAATCTCCAAACTCAAGCAGATTCTTGCATCTCCGGTTCCCAAAAGGGGGAACGCTCGGCAGTGGATGATGCCTGCGCCCCTGGCCAGGGAGTGCGGAGAGCTCTCCGCCATCCTTCAGGAGAAGCGCCAACTGGACGAAGCGGAGGCGTTCCACGAGGCCCTCGAACTCCTCACCTCTTCCGACAGCCTGCTGGAGGGTGCAGACCGCCACGATCCTGAGTTGCTTGCCCGTATCCGCGCCAGCCACAGGAAGCTCGAGTTCCTCGACATGGACCGTCAGTCTGCCGTGGTGAGCGCTCGTTACAGATGGGTCCAGCAGCTCTCTCTCCGTGCCACGGAGCGTGTCCCTCACCCGGGAATGACCAAGAGCGACAGGCTCGACTGGATCCTCACGCACAGATTCTGGGGTGTGGTGATCTTTCTTGGGATCATGGCAATCATGTTCCAGTCGATCTTCTCCTGGGCCACGGTCCCCATGGAGTATATTACTGCGGGTTTTGACTGGCTCGGACACCAGGCAGTTGTTGCTCTCCCACCGGGCGACCTGCGGGATCTTCTCGTCAATGGAGCCCTTGCCGGGGTCGCCGCCATTGTAGCCTTCCTCCCCCAGATCATGCTCCTTTTCCTCTTTTTGGGGATTCTGGAGGACTCCGGATACATGGCCAGAGCAGCCTACGTCATGGACCGTCTGATGGGGCGCGTCGGTCTGCACGGCAAGTCATTCATTCCGCTCCTGAGCTCCTTTGCTTGTGCGATACCGGGTATCATGGCCGCCCGCACGATCGACAGCGAGAAGGACCGTCTCGTCACCATTCTCGTGGCGCCACTGCTCAGCTGCAGCGCGCGCCTCCCCGTCTACACGCTCCTCATCGGCGCCTTCATCCCCGCCACCACGCTGTTTGGCCTCGTCTCGCTCCAGGCACTCACACTGCTCGGCCTCTACGCGCTCGGGCTGGTGATGGCCCTGGGGGCGGCCTGGGTCTTCAAGAAGACGCTCCTGAAGAGCGCTCGCCCCGAACTCCTCATCGAGCTTCCCCCCTACAGGATCCCATCGTTGCGACACATCGTCATCCAGATGTGGGAGCGTGCCGTCCTGTTCCTCCGGAACGCCGGGACGATTATCCTCGGCGCCTCTATCATCCTCTGGTTCCTGGCAAGCTATCCACGACTGGAGAACGCCACACCCTCTGAGCGGCTCCAGCACAGTTTCGCCGGAAAGGCGGGCCATCTCGTGGAGCCCCTCATCAAGCCTCTCGGTTTCAACTGGAAGATCGGGATCGGGCTTATCGGCTCGCTCCTCCAGCGCGAGGTCTTCGTCAGTACGATGGGTACGATCTACAACATCCAGGATTCCAATCAGCAAGAGGGAACTCTCTCACTCCGGCAACATATGAAACATGACAGAGACCCGACCTCGGGGCTTCAGACATTCACCACGCTCACGGCAATCTGCCTCATGATCTACTACGTGCTGGCCATGCAGTGCCTATCCACCGTGGCCGTCATGCGACGTCCCTCGGGTGGGGAGGGTAAGCATGGACTGGCAGCAGCTGGTATCCCTCTGCATCGTGGCAATCGCAGCCCTCCTGTTCGTGCGGGGCTGGGCCCGCCGCAAGCGGGGCTCCCGGGCGGGATGCAGCAGCTGCTCCTGCCCCACATCGGCGGTCGGGCTCTCGGGGAGGCAGCCTCGGCAGCGGCTTGATAGTCCCTTCTGAAAAAGGTATCTTGAAACGATTTCTCAAGCGAAAGGATACGTTGGAATGGACGAGCAGAAGCATACTGCGCCCGTTACGGAAGAACTGGTCATTGAATCATTGAAGGAATGCTACGATCCGGAGATCCCGGTCAACGTCGTGGAGCTCGGTCTGATTTATGATGTGAAGATCATCGAGGATTGGGTCGGCGTGAAGATGACTCTCACTACGCCTGGATGCGGAATGAGCGGAATGATCTCCCAGGATGTGCGAAACCGGCTGCTCAGGATCCCGGGAGTCAAAGACGCCGATGTGCGCATAGTCTGGGACCCCGTCTGGACACCGGCCCGGATGTCACCGGAGGCAAAGCGCAAACTCGGGATGAACGCGTAGCGAGCCGGCGGGTGTCACACATGGAATCGAAAGAAGATAATGTCTCCGTCCTGGACGACGTAGTCCCGGCCATGAACACCCAGCAGACCGGCCTCTTTCACCCCCTGCTCTGATCCCATCCTCACCAGGTCATCGTATCTCACGACCTCCGCGCGGATAAACCCCCTCTCGAAATCTGTATGGACTTTCCCACCCGCCTGCGGCGCCCTCGTTCCCTGGCGCACAGTCCACGCATGCAGCTCCTTCTCATTGACGGTGAAGAAGGTCAGCAGATGCAGCAGCCCGTATCCCTGCCGGATGAACTTGTCCAGGCCGGATTCCTCGATCCCGAGCCCCCGGAGAAACTCCCCACGTTCCTCGACCGGCAATTCCGCTACTTCGGCTTCCACTTCCGCACTGACAACGACGACCCCTGCGCCCTCCTCTGCCGCAACCTCCCGAACGGAGCGGACGTATTCGCCCTGGCCGGCCGCGTCCTCTTCCTGAACGTTGCACACGTACATCACCGGCTTCACCGTCAAGAGGTGCAACTCGCGGAGTGCTGATTCCTCTTCCTCTCCCTCGGTGTGGAAGTACTGGGCAAGCCGACCGGATCGCAGATGATCCCGCATCCGCGTGAGCAGCGCTGCTTCGGACTGTGGCTTCTTGTCGCCTGACTTTGCCCTCTTCTGTGTGTCGCTCAACTTCTCTTCCACCGTGTCGAGATCTCTCAGCAGCAGCTCCGTCTCGACGACCTCTATGTCTCGCCGGGGATTGACTGTCCCGTCCACGTGGACCACGTTCGGGTCGTCAAAACAGCGGACAATGTGGGCGAGGGCGTCCACGTTGCGGATATGCATCAGAAACGTGTTCCCCAGTCCTTCACCGGTGCTGGCACCCTTCACGAGCCCGGCGATGTCTACAAACTCGATCGTGGTGGGGACAACCCTGCCGGGACCGCAGATACGAGCGATCTCCCCAAGTCGCGGGTCCGGCACCGCCACCACTCCGAGATTCGGTTCGATTGTGCAAAAGGGATAATTGGAGGCCTCAGCACCGGCAGCGGTGATCGCGTTGAAGAGAGTGGACTTGCCCACATTGGGAAGCCCAATGATGCCGCAGGTGAATCCCATGGAGATGTGGGAGGCGTGTTAGACGGCCGGGCGACCCTTCAGCAGACGCCGCAGCTCCTTGAGATACCGGAAATCCTCATCCGCCCCGCTCCAGAGTGTGAGCAGGCGATTGCCGATCTCTCCGGTCATCTTGGCATCGCCCTGCGCGTGGTAGACGCGCGTCAGCAGAAGCAGACCAAATGGGGAGTTCGGGTTCATCGCGAGGGCTTCATCACAGGCGAACAGAGCAGATTCGTATGCACGCTGCTTCAGGTTGATTCGGGCAATCTCACGGAAGACATAGGCGCGATTGAGCTGCACAGAGTATTCAAGGGCTTTCTCACACTCCTCAAGTCCCTCGTTCAGACTGTCTTGATCTGCGAGGAATCGGGCCCGCAGCACATGGTAGTCGAGCATGGCCGAGGATCCGGTCAGGCCCCGACGTTGCGTCTCGGCGTATATGGCTGCAATCAACTGCCTGGCTTCGTCAAAGCGACGCACCTTAATCAGCGCGTGGGTCAGCCCGTACGCGGCGCTTCCGTAGAAGGGTTCGATGGCCAAAGCCCTGCGGTACAGGTCGATCGCGCTTTCGTATTGACCCCGCTGCATGTCGAAATGCGCGAGCCGGGTAAGCATGGACGCTTCAACCGCCGGCGTTTGAGGGAGCAGCGCGCTGGAGGCGCGAAACTGCTTCTCCGCCTCACGCAATCGGCCCAGAACCATCTGAACCTTACCGATCTCCTGTATCGCGTACCAGTAATCTGGTTTCAGTTCCAGCGATTTCTCGTACTGCTCGAGGGCTTC
>WOR8_10001217_pt1 | contig 26123 bp, 26 predicted proteins | sample DeeMarSeWOR38_10_FD_19890 | JGI IMG/M metagenome (IMG submission 19890) | reverse complement strand
AAGCCCGAGAGGAGCTGTATGGAGGATATGATACCGCTAATTTATTCCCAAAGTTAAGGTGTCCTGTCTTGCTGCTAAGAGGTAACCCTGAGCTTGGAGGCGCTATCAAAGACAGTGAAGTTGGAAAAGCATTGAAGCTGATACCAGACCTCACGTATGTCTATTTGCATGATATTGGACATGCACTATTCCCCTTTGGGGCAGAGCCGGCACTATCGAAGATAACAGTATTCCTAGAGTCTCTCAGGTGAAATAGAACATAGAAAAGTATTCATGATCGAGAAGTGAGGATAAAATCTTCCACCGTTTTTAAATTAAGGAATCCTTGATAAAATCATCGATGAACATGTGCAGCTCTAACACAGCGCATGCTATTTACCGGCGTTCTTGAAGATAATATGCTAGACTCCCGCCTCAAATCATAAACAATTACGGGGAAGCGAGAATTAAATCATCGTTCAGAGGTTATCTATTGTTGGTCGACTCATATCCTAGTTTCTTCACCTCATTGACTAGCCAGTCAAAGTCCTCGTATCTGGTACGGTGGTTCACACAACATGCTCTAAGAGTATAACGACCTTTTACAGTTGTATCTGATACTACCCCAAAGTGAACCTTCCAAAGTTCACTCAAAATCGACTTGTTAAGATCCATAAGCTGAGACTCATCAAATCCGCCAGGATTATACCTAAAACATACAACATTCGACGTAACAGGAGCAGTAATCTCCAAACACTCCTCAGCCTTGACAAGCTTCTCAAGATAAGCTATCTGATCTAGGTTCTGCTGAATAAGCCTACAATACTTACCCTTACCATAAGCCCTCAACAACATATATGCCTTCAAACTAACAAAGTAACGACTCAAAGGCAGACTCAACATATCTGGCCAGTCAAGCATATCCTTGAATGCATCAAAACTCCCCTTCAAGTACTCCGCCTCATGCCCATAGACAAAGGTGCTGAAGTGGGCGACCCTGTCTCTAATTAACGTGCATCCGATTCCATACGGCATATACATCCACTTATGGAGATCAATGGCGAGGCTGTCCGCCTTCTCCATGCCGTCCGCGAGATGTCTATGAGTGCTGCTTAGCTTCACCCATCCACCGAAGGCGGCGTCCACGTGGAACCACATATCCTCCTTGGAGGCTAGCTTTGCTAATGAGTTGAAGTCATCGAATGCTCCACTGTTTATTGTCCCAGCGCAGCCAATGACACAGAAAGGATGACACCCGTCCTCCCTATCCTTCTTGATTGCCTTGCTTAGTTTGTCGACTCTGATTCGGTACATGTCATCTGTTGGTATCCAGCGGAGCGCCTCGTTGCCGAGCCCGATAAGCTCAACGCTTCTCTCCAAGCAGTGGTGTCCTTCCTCTGAGACATAGAGAGTCATCTTACGGGGAACACTCTGCATACCCTTTGCCTTCATGTCTACCTCTGCTTTCTTGTTTCGAGCCACTGCTAATCCGGTGAAGTTTGCTTCAGTGCCTCCGTAAACCAGTACTCCTCCAGCGTCCTTTGGATAGTCTAGTAGTTCCTTTATCCAGTTTATTACCTGTCTGTGGCAGTAGGTTGAGGCTACCCAGTCCTCGTCTGGACAGTTAGAGCCGCTGGCCAGCATATCTACAAGCATTCCATAAGGCGAACCTGTTCCAACAGCATAGCCCCAAAAAGTTGGCTTTGTATTAGCTATAAGATGCGGGAGTATGCTTTGTTTGAATACCTGGTATACTTCTTCCTCGCCCTCGCCCTCATCGGTTAGTGGAGCATAGATGTCTGCCATTATTTTTTCGTCTGGCAGCGTTATAATTTGGTCTCTAACCGTCTTCAGATACTGGACCATATCCTCAAGCATCTGGTGTCCAAGATTAGTGAACTCATCCCAGTCCTCAGGGTCAAGAGTCTCTTCTCTATAATTCATGTATTGGATTAAGATGAAGTGAGGATAAAATCATCGATTATATGTCGTTATGAATGCCTCCTAGCAAAACTAGCAATTAATTCATTGAAACGGTCTGTAGCGGGAGAAGCAGAGTGCCCGAAACAATGCTCTTCCCCAGGAAAAAATGCATGCTCAAAATATCCTCCAGCCGCTTTGTAAGCTCGGGTTAGATCTGCAGTCATTTCACGTGGAGCATTAAGATCCTCACCAGATTCAACAATAAGCGTAGGAGGAAGCTGACTCCATTTACCAGAATCTAATACATGTTGAACACTAGCATCACGCATATTCTCAACGGTCACGAAATACCCTTCATGGGCGTCTATCAACACTTGACGATTCTCTCTCTTTGCATACTCATATCGATATGCTGGGTCAGAGATAGGCCAACATGCTATGATAAAATCTACTTTTAGTTTCGATGTGATTCCTCCCAGCAAAACAAGATGTCCTCCTGATGAACTCCCAATTAAGCCAATTCGACTAGGATCACCGCCATACTCAGATGCATTTTCATGTGCGAATTTTATTGCAGATTTAACATCTTCACTAGCGCTTGGGTGTTTATAATCAGGTCCTTGACGGTGGTCAACTGCTAAAACGGTAAAACCTGATTTTGCTAGATGCCTGTCATACTGTGCTCCTGCTGTCCGATCTTGGTATGTCCATGCGCCACTATGAACATCAACTATTGTTGGTTGTTGGTCTTTGCTTTCATTTCTATATATTCGTGCTTGTAGCTCGATTTCAGGATGTCTCAAATAATTAATATCTGTCTCTTTTAACCTATTCATTCCCAATCTGAAATGAATTGGAGATATGTGAGGATAAAATCATCGATTATTGTTTGTCCTTGAGTGTTATTGCTTGAGTTGGGCATACTGTAACGCATAATCCACATCCGTAGCAGTATTCATCATTGACTTTTAGTTTACCATCATCCAGCTTTCTCGCACCCAACTGGCATCTTTCTATACAAACTCCACAGTCATTACACAGATTGTTATCAGTGAATGAAATCTTCTCATAAGTTAATAGATGAGGAGCTAATCCAAACCGCAAGATAGCTGCGAGGATAACACAACAACAAGTACAGCAGCTACAAATTGTATTCGTCTCAACCTGTTGAATAGACAATGCCATATGCACTAACCCGGCCTCATGAGACCTCTCTAAAATCTCAACAGCTTCATTAAATGAGACCTCTCTAGGGTTTGAGTCCTGCATATCTTCACTTGTTAAAGCCACTTCAGCTTGCTCATTAAGGAATAAACAAACATCCAAAGGTGCATCACATTGCTTTCTTTTAGTCCTACATTCACAATCTAGAACAGCTATCTTCTTTGCTTTCTCGAGATGCTTCTTTACCTCGTCTAAGTTGAGAACACGGTGTTCTGCTTTAAACTCAACACCAACTGGGATTGTTTGAACATGTTTCCAGTTATTTTTCCTTTTCTGGAGTTCTTCCTCAGTCCAATCATTATCAAACTTGATGTCGAGCTTCTCATTATTCATGAACAGAGTTAGGGATGTGTGAGGATAAAATCATCGATGTTAGGATATAATCAGGGATTCGGTTAAACCCCATAAAGTCATCGATCAAGTTGTTAACGTTGTTTATTGGACTGTCTGATGTTTCGACGTTAGTACCAATCTGAATCCATTAAGGTTCATCTTAAATAGCATTCTTTTAGCTTGGACACCGAATATACATCTGGTACGCCTAGCCAGCCGGAGAGTCGCCCAAGGCTGATGGGGGTACCCGTTAGCTCCGAAGCGGGGAGCTACACAAGCACCAAGAAAACGGGAAAGTGATACTGCCATGAAGTTTGGTTACATAGCATATGGAAACCTGAAGCCGGAGTGGATGCCCACAACCAACTTGAAGAAAGAAATGGAACGCGTTAAGAAAGAGGCTGAGAAGCAAGGCTTCAAGATGATGTACTGGGGGCATCCTTACGGGGTCTCAGAGAACATGGTCGTCGTGTACGAGTCAGAGAAAACGCTAGACGCATATCACGGCTTGAACCTAAATAACCCCTATACGGGGACTAGGACAAACATGGTCGTCATACCTTAATATAGTAAGCCACTAACCATCCACTTTTTTCTTATAACCACTCAGATGCTGATTCCCATGGTTAAGTGAGGATAAAATCATCGGTATGAGGATATAATCAGCAACTCGGTTAAATCCCATAAAATCATCGATTAATACTCATTTCCAGACATCGGGAACATTTTACTATAAAAAAAGGTTAGCGAAACTGTGAACTATTCAACTCTCAGGAGTCTCAAGTGGTTCGGTACCGATGGAACAGCGCTGAAGACAAATATATTGAATAACGTTGCCTTCTAGGCTGATCACACGCGCGCCCGATGCTCGTTTGCTCTCATATGGTCGAGGACTGCCTTTGCTGAGGACCAGTCGGCATCGTGCCAAGACTTCCATTCTCGTCTGAGCTCATCGCAGGGATACTCCTCGCACTCGGCGCAGCTCTCAAACCCGTGGGTCACGCCGCACTCTCTCACAGAGCATCTGCGACAGTACTCGTTCACCCTATCACTTTTACATCCCTCGCATTCGAGGTCCATGGGCCTGTAGTTGGTGTTGTCGTGTTCACCCCATCTTCTAGCCAGCTCCGTGAGGGCCTCGATGTCCCCCCTCTCCGTGGCTTTGAACGCTTCGCACTCCCTGCAGTTCAGGCCGCAGTACGCTATCATGGGTTGGTTCTCTCCCGTCTTCATCCTAAGTCAAGCGCTCCCTTTCGTATATGCTTTTTACCGTCATATGACGAGTCAACCTATGCATGGCTCGTCAACCGCGGAAGCGTCGAAAATAGTTAAAAGTGTTCCCAGTAAATGGCGTCTAGGAAGGATGTAATCATGAAACACAGGTTATGGGACATGTCATGGATGGAGGCCGAGGAGGCCTTCAAGAGGAGCGACACCGCGATCCTCCCCGTGGGCACATTCCACGGCCACGGCCCCACCCCCATAAGCATCGACTCCAGCTCGGTGGCCTGGCTAGCGGAGAAGGTGGGTGAAAGGACAGGCCTCGTCACGCTGCCGCTGATACCCTTCGGGGAGAACGACAAGCAGAAGTTCTACCCCGGCTCCATCACTATAGCCCCGGAGACCTTGGAGCGCTTCTACGTGGACGTCTTCAGGAGCCTGAACAGGAACGGGGTCCGTAGGATCATAGTCCTCAACGGCCACGGGGGCAACAGGGAGACCCTCATCAGGGCCGGGAGGGCCGCCAGAGACTTCGGCGTCGTGGTCGCCATCCCCGAGTGGTGGAGCATCGCCAAGGAGATACTGCCCGAGCTCCACCCGGAGAAAGGCTCCTATATTCAGGAGCTGGCCGTCTCCCTCTTCCTGGGCGGGAAGGAGGCCGCCGACCTGAGGGGCACCGGCTACAAGGGGGAGTGGGGAGAGAAGTACACGATGCGGAACGTCTTCGGGGAGGAGATCAAGCCCGTCACCTTCAACAAGTTCGAGTTCAAGGGGGGCTCCATCACCATCCCCGTCCAGGCATGGGACCTAGACGAGGAGGGCCCCCCGGCGCTGGGGGAGGAGGTCGTGGACGATCTCTATGAGCGTGGGAAGAAGATCATGGAGGGGCTGGTGGAGTACCTGGTCGAGTTCGCCGAGGCGTTCCAGAAGGTGGATCTCTCCAAAGTCTTGGAGTCTAGGGACTAACCTTCCTTCCTTTTTTCGAATGCACGCATAAGCTCAGTGTCCAGCATCATCGAGATGCGTGCATCTCTATGACGCGTGCGTTATCTAAGATCATTTAATAATAAAGGGGGAAGTGACGGGAGATATCTCCAACAGGGGCAGGGTTCGAATCCCATTCCCTGCGCCACAACCCAAATTCCCTGTATCTATGACACTTTTACCGATTATCTGACTGAGGTTAGAGAAAACAAGCCAATTACGGCCAAGAACAAGCAGATCATCATCGATACTCTGAGTAAACGTGTTTCTAGTCTCTAGGATAGTGAAGAAGTTGAAAGATACATCAAGAATCCAGACTTATCTAATGGTAGAAAGAGAGCGCGCCCACCGCAGTCGAATTTTCGGAAGTTTACAATATATTAGTTAGTTGTGTAATAATCCGATGTGTTTCATCCACTCAAGAATAGCTTGTGAGGGGTCATAGCCACCGTGCCCTGCCCCTTCAAGCACCTTGAATGTTATGTGGTATCCTTCTTCTTTGAGTTTCGTCACAAACTCTTCTACTGGTTTGAATGGTGCTGCTCTGTCTTCTGTGCCATGCATCACAAGATACGGAATGTGTCTTGTATCTCTTTTCTGGTTCCGGATGTCATACTCTTGTTCTGTATATCTACGATTACTGAGTGTTCCTGAGCCAATGATAGCTGCTTCAAAGATATCTGGATAGAGAAATGTCAGCCTCCATGCTCCATACCCCCCCATGCTGAATCCAAACAGGATAATACGCCTTATTCTGAGCATTGTCTTGATGGTCTTCACCATCTGTATTACGTCTCTCTCTGTTTGACCTACGTACCAGTCACTAAGGTCTCTGCCTCTAGGCGCTGCTATGACACAGTCAGGTCCCATGAGTTCATGGATTAATGATAATCTCCCTATGTAATCCACTTCGTCTACTCCACTGCCATGAAGACCTACCAAAAGGTTGTACTCTTTTATTGGGCCGAACTCTGAGGGTAAAACCATGCTATAAGGCTGAAGTGTGTGGTCATCCGGTGACAGGAACGCCGTCCTGATGTACCCTTCACTGAAGATATGCCCATGTGTTTCAGCTCTCGATAATAGGTTATTGAGTTCCTCGACTCTTCTTTGAACGGGTGCAGGGTCTTCTCTACCCCTGAAACCTGTGATCACCTGTTTTAATTCATTCAGCTTAAACATCAAGCCATTATAGCTACTCTCTACTAAAGGCTCGTCAATGAATTCTTTGAGTCGGTTGATACGTTTCTCTAGCTGGCGAAGTTCCGTGGACTTTAACCTAAAGAACCTATGGGTTAGACTTAATCCCTTTAACTCAATTTCTAATGCATATGAAGCTGTTTCGTCTTGGGTAGGTATGTTCACCAGTATCTCATTTATGCCTCTGTGCAGCTCGATGTCTTTCTTTATCTCATGCCTGATCTTTTCTTGCTCCGTAATGAGAAGATCGAGACTTGTTTCTTGTTGCTTATGGGAGTAGATAACTACTGTTGCTGGAGTTTCCTCCTGTTGAACTAGATTGGTCTCCATCTTGATAGCGATTTGAAGGGGTGAGTTTTCTGACTGGATCAGATCAACAGGATGATATTCCTTAACTGGAACGAGTTCGCTTTCGAAATTCTCATCTTTAACAAGCTGTAATCGTTTTGTGGTTCCATCATCGTTCTGACTATTGTACCTGATGTTAATCCCAATGGTCTTGTCAATGAGTGGGTGGAACGGTTTGAGTTTCTCCCAGGGTATCCTGATTTGGTAAGAAGCCTGTTTTAATGTTTTATCTATGATGATTTCTGGTTTGAACTCTTCAGATCTTAGGGAAAAAACACCGTTGTGGCAGACAAGCACTGAATGATTTTCACCAGCCATACGGGAGAAACCATATGCATAGAAGTATGGACTTGGCTTCGCATCCGGATACGCTTCTGTAATAATGTTAATTAAAAATCCATCACCATATCGCCAGCTTCGGTCACCATCCTTAAAATGCGAATCCGTTACAGTGGCGTTAATTTGGAGCTCCTTATTTGTGAAAGTGATCGTGCCCTTGACTTGAGGATAATCTTCGTCAGAGTTTTCGAATGTAAATTCTTTCAGATATCCTTCCTTTATCTCCCATGAGACTAGTTTCATTCACCTCACCCTTGTCAATATCGATACCTAAAATTTACCTTATAACTAGAACTCACGAAAGATACACACACGCGAAGGGCAGCGGGTCCCAACAGGGAGCATGGGTTCGAACCCAACACCACCCCCACTACAGCTGACTCAGTGCATACATTCGAACCAAATCAGACAAATTACTTTTCATCTAACTGTTTTCTTCTTAATGGATCTTCGTTCTTTAGCCTTTCACTAATCTCATCAAGTTCCCTTTTTTCCTCTTCAGATAACACAAACACCGTTTCTTCCATCGGCTCCCTGTCCTTACTTTTTATAGAAACGATCTTTAAGATTATCTTCTTCTGCTTATCAAAAAGCAGCTCCGTGATAGTTACTCGCTTCTTACAGGCCCCTCTATGGTAGTTCATCCACACCAGACACGGCCCACAGCCCCAACAACAATACACTTTACACAGATAAAACAGTAAAGACAAACACCTAACCTGATCGTTTAAAACACTTGAAGGACTTTCTTGAGATCCGATAAATAAGCCTTGAAAGCTCTTCGACCCTCCTCAGTAATAGCCAGCGCCGTGTGGGGTCTACGACCCATGAACCCCTTTTTCACCTCGACGTAGCCTTCATCCTCCAGTTTTCTCATGTGAGCCGACAGATTGCCCTTCGTCAGACCTATCCGACGAGACAGGAACAGGAAGTCGGCCTCCTCCACGACGCTGAGCTGAGCCATGATGCTGAACCTCGCAGGCTCATGTATGAGCCTGTTAATCTTCAACATGGGGCTCTTGTTGTCCGTACCAGTTTCTGGCCCCGACACCCATCTCATTCCTCCGCTGAGACGGGGTTCTGGGACACGAAACCCATGAGCTGAACTATTCCGCTGAACAGCATCAAGATTCCCATCAGTAGGAAGTAGAGAACCACGCCAGGACCGAAATACCCGAAAAGGTACGGGAAAGCTAGGTCGAATCTGATGACCGAAAAAACGAGTCCGGTCAACACTGATAACACCCCGACTGCCAGGTACCGTTTTTCACCGGATTTATCATGCAGATACAGGAACAAGCCAAGCAGTAGCACCGCGGTTATCAGAGACGACCAGCTGGCCCAGACACGGAACTCCATCGCGTCACCATACAGTATCCAAATAAAAGCCGCCGAAACCATGAGGATGATGAACTCGTAGAGAAGGACGCCCCCTATGGCCTCGCCCGCTGGCTCTTCCTTTAACTTCACATAACCAATCCGAGGGTAGGTGAGGCGTCTCCTAACAGACTCCGCGATCTGTCTTCCAAGGACCAGGGGCACTATGAAGAGGGGTATGAAAAGGAGTGATTTTGAGGCCGCCGCGACGCCGATCATGCTGACTCCCATCAGGAGCTCCATCAAGCCATCCTGGGTAGAGTCAATGAACGTCTCCCGCTCCAGCTCTTTCTCGTCGAACGATTGATTCATGTTAGTCAAAGGATACAATGCGTGTGCAGTATAAATAGGTTTATACTACAAACCCATTTATGTAACACACCGCATTAATGTTATAAACGCACGCGGAAGCCGAGCTCCACAGATTCCAGAGAAGAACACCTTTTTCGAGCGGGGATAAACCATTTTCCTGTTTTCATAATTATCCATTGAAGTAATTCTTGTTGCATGAATGAAATGTAAATGAACCTTGTCAAGAAGACTCGTGATCAACTACACATTAACCATATTTTTCAACGGCTACTTGTCATAGAACGTCTTGGCTTACTCCACTAGCGGTAGGGTTTGAACCGTGCGCGCACGTGTTTTAGGATACATTAAACTCCGTTTCCCAGACCTCCTCAACCAAGGTCTCCACGGGGTTGTAGACGGGGTCTCCCTCAGAGTCATACGTCACAATGAAGCGGTCGATGTGCACCCTAGCCACGTAATTTCCCGAGGGGAGGTTACCTATTGGCACAAGGGCCAGTGGGTTCGTGAGGGCCTCCGTGACCGCGACACCCTCCCCAGGGTCCGTGAAGTTCGCAATGAAGAAGCAGACAACGGGGTAACTTTCGAGCCAGACTTGGGATTTGAGTTGGATGAGGTACCCTCCGGTGGGAAGGTCGCCCCTTGATATCAGTATGCTGATGAAGTCTGCGGTCGAGGCGTTCTGGGTGATCCCGTCTTTAAGCATACCCCAGAAATCGTTGATACTGGTATATTCCTCTGTCTCGATCAAGGTTTTAGGATCCACGTCGGTGGCAACCACGTATATTCCTTCCTCGAATAAGCCTAGACCGCCATAGTAATCATAAACCACGAGCCCACGGAGAGTAATGTCAACGGTAGAGGTCTCTCCGCTCACAACCTGAAACGTCTTCTGGGCTATCCTCTCTCCTTCCTCGTCGTGGACGCCGATTGTGAAGACACCAGGGGGTACGCTTCCGATCCGGTAGAAGCCATCCTCGGTGGTCAAGACTGCGATCTCTGGGAAGCCCACAGAGCCTTCGACGATGCTGACTCTGAGGCCGACCCCGGGTCTCCCCAACTCATCGGAGATGATTCCCTCGACTCCTCCGGGTTCCGTGCCCTGGATTATAGAGAGAATATGCTCCTCGATGTCCTTCAGTCCATCAGGCAGCTCGCTCATTGCTGCCCAGTCGTCTACCCACTCAACCCGCTTGGAGCTCGAACCTCTCGTTACGGTAAGACTGTATGTGAAAAAGTCGGCGACGCCGGATCTGGGCTCATACGACGCCTCGAACCCCGTGAAGCCCGAGTTCTCGATGACTGAGAGGAGTTGGTTCCACTCGGTCTCGGACAACGTGAACTCCTTCGCTCCAAGAAGATTTGAGGACAGGGTTACGGAGCCATCTGGCTCCATCTCCAGTGTTTCGTCTAGACCCGCGAATCCGCCAGACCTCTGCCACGTTATGCCCGTGATTGTTGGGGTAGGCCTTAAAACGAAATAATAAAACCAAGAAATAGCTGCGATTGATACGACTAGAAGAACGATAAACATCCACCTGCGGTCGATTCCACGATATCCCAAATTTGTCTCCTCAGGTCTATGATAAACGATCGATTATAAACCTTGAACATCCTCACAAGGTCAAACTTGTACATCACACATGCGAGCAACTATGAAGATTGCAGCACAGTTCGCAGGCTCGTTTCTGAAATGTTTGATCTATGAAAAATAATCGCACGTGCGCGATAAGCTGAGTATGAAAAAAGGGAAAGTGACGGGAGATATCTCCACTGGCGGTGGGGTTCGAATCCAATCTCATGTTCTAAAACATCGCAGGTTCAAACCTAACCAAACAAAGCGAGGATAAAATCATCGCCCCACGCACATAAGCGCAATTACTGTATATTCTATGTTAATAGAAATCGAAAAAAAGTGTTATTTTATATGTACTCGATTTTGTTATCTTCTCCTTCATCTATGATTTTCTCGTTAACTTTGATTCTTACTTTGTTGTGTTTTGAGAATATATTAAGCCATACGTGAGATGTATCAGATTGATTATCGTGTCCTGCAAATGTTTGATTATTAATTCGTTCATTACTATATGCATCGGGGTTTTTAATTTCAAGCTCGGAAAAATCAATGTTTTCTATGAGATTCATGTTTGAACTAAGGTCGATGTTTCTTCTCTTCTCTGCCCCTATAACCTGTAGACCGTAATATGCCTTGCCTGATACCCGATTATTGTCCGCTTCGAAACCGTCACAACAATACAATAGTATTCCCACTGACCCGTCTTCGAGGTGAATATCATTATCTTTAATAACTCCATCATTTAGTTTGACGGACCCTTTAACACCTTCTATTGGGCCATGTACAGCGATTCCACAAAAATTGACTTTGTCAAAGTCGATTTGATTACCAATTATCTCTAAACTATACCCTTTATTTGGAATACTTGCCTCCCAGTGACTATGCGCTAGAATACCATATCCAGCGTAGGGTCTGTTGACTGCGTATTTTCCGTAAACCCCTGAAATAATTTTATTATCCTTGATTAGAACCTCGGAAGACTCCTTACAGTCCATCGCCCAGATACAAAATGCATTCAAATTCCTTACCATATTGTTTTCAATTCGGACTTTACCCAGAATCTGTTTAACAATTATTCCATGACTTACACAATTTTCATGACTCAGTAGATTAGGTCTGAAATCAGGGCTGTTTTCAAGCCCCAATCTAGGTCTAAAACCACCAAGCATATAATATGTGCCGAAATCTAGAAAATTACCTTTAACTACAACGTTTTCTGGAAAACAGCCTTCTTCCTCACCCGCAACTAAGATTCCGATTACTTGATCTCCCCAATTACCAAATCTGATACCTCTTCCTAGAATATTATTCAATGTCAAACGGTTATTCAATATGTAAACACTTTTTCCTTGCCCTGCACCGATACAGACGTTGTTCCAATCAGTGAAATGAAGGTTCTCTATGGTTACTTCAATGTCGTGTTCTTCGATTAACATCAAATATTCATAGTCTGTGGAAGGGAACTTCCAGCCTTGCTTTTTTAAGCGAGTTAAGGGAATGTCGTTTTCTCTACCTTCCCCTCTTAAAGTGATACTTCGAGTGATATAGATAGTTGAAGTACCGATGTTAAAACTACCCTTTAGAATTACCTCGTCATAGTTGTCTACCGCGTCTTGAATTATTTTTGCATCCACAGTAGGATCATCAGTCCCCTCAACGATTATTGAACCGCCATAACTATCCGCAATTCTCGTGTCTTCGAATTCGATTTGATCCACCTGACCTTCTAACCTTGAAGCTGTGTCTTCCCAATACCTTTCATAGAGATCTATACACCACTGAAGGGAAGATTCATCATCTGAAATGAACCCAATATAATCAGTCTGACCATCTTTGATTGGAAAGGCTAAGCTACAGGCTTTTTCGGAAAGGTACAAACCAATACCACCATGGTCAAGAACTTTTTGTTGAATCATAGGTGTATACATGGCATGTTTTAAAGCGGAGGATTCTTCCGCAGCTAAGGTTTGTAACTCTGCGTTGAAATCTCTTTTAGTGGATTCAATTAACTTGAACTTGACGCCATGCCGAAGAGAGTTTAAAATTGTATCTAAATAGTTTAAGGGAAACTGGTCAACGAGAATCCATACTCGTTCTTCAGCGTCTTTAATTATATTCTCTGTTAGGCGAAGAAAATCCAGTACGTTATCTATTAATGCACTGTTGCTTAAGTCTCCAATTCTCTTTATGAATTCTCGAGGAAGAATGGAGGATGTATGAGACGAAAAGTATTCACTATGTTTTGAGGTATACTCGAATTCTGGCAATAATGTTAGAATCATTTTCCCATACTCAGTGATGTTATAGTAAGCTTCAACGTCTTTTCTTGTAAGATCAGAGTTAATGAGACGTGAGATGTGGCGACTTATCTCTTGGGTTGACAGGTTAAACTCTTTGGATAGATCTGTTATTCTCTTTCTGTTTAATGAGAGAGATACAAGGATCTCATGTCTGTATTCGTTTGACATCTCGAACAAGAGATCATAGAATTTCTCTGAGTAACTCAATATAGGAAATGATACGATCTTGGTAATATCAATATTGTTCTAGTCTTAGTTTTCAGAGACAGTTGTTTTCAAGAGAACATTCAATGGGTTTTCAGGTATCTCGCAATGGATAAGGGGTTTTCAGTGGAACTGAAAGAGAAAAAATTTGTAAAAAATATATCTCTTTCCAACGAGTCGCATGAAAGAGTACTTATCGACGGTGTACTTGGTCAGCTGTCCTCTGTAACTGTCATAGAGGATTCTGTACTAGAGTTCATTGGGAAAAACGGAGTCATCAGAATCGATGTAGATCCAGCTCTACTGCAAAAATCCTTAAAAAAATGCGAGAGCCAGGGCTCCATCACTGGAGTAAAAGTAATAGAAAAGAGATGATGAAAATGAAGAAACGAGCGTTAGTTTCAACAGTTTTACTAAGTTTGACAATCATGCTTTTCGCAAATCCTCTCCAGGTAGCGTTAAGTTATGATCCAAATTATGTGGTCTACAACGAGGCAACTAATACTTATACAATCAGTCCGACGGGAGACGACGACACGCAAAATATCCAGGACGCGTTAGATGCGGCAGTAGCTTCAGGTCCTAGAAGTAAGGTAGTGTTGACAGCAGGTGAGTTCTGGTTGAGCAAACCAATTCAGGTTGCTGACTTCGATGGAATCCTTAGAGGAGCAGGGAAAACTGAGACAGTCATCCAAAATAAGGAAGGCGTACTATTTCCGTTGGCAGAGCCACCAGTTGGGCTCTGGCCTTACTACTTCGTGTTTTACCTAGAAAATATGGGAGGATCAAAACATGACTCCCTAAAAATCACGGTATCTGACATGACACTTATCTGTGCTGACCTATCTGAAACATGGTACATTACCTTCCCTGGTGCTGTGGGTTCATTTGAGATTCCATTCAGCGATTACAATCCAATATGTGTCTTCGGAAAATATAAGGGACAAGAGACAAGAGTAATCGAAGGGGAAGAGTACCAGGTTCACGCCGGAGAAAAAGGATACTACGACATAACCATAGAAAGGCTTCAGGTAGAAGGACTGGACAGCTACGAACATCCTTGGGGATGGGGAGAGATGTCGAATGTGCACAACGCCATAGTCATACAGGGATGGATAGAGACATACCCTGTGAATGATGACACATTCATCTTCTATGGCATAGTACCCAACCAAGGAAAAGTGACGATAACTGACTGCACAGTAATTGATCCGCAGAATGGTATCACGATAACTGATCAGCAACACTCTAAGATCACTATTAAGAACAACGAGATCACGAACAGCCTGACAGACGTTTCAACGTATTATGGAGTTGAACTTGGATCGAATACAGATAGTCGGTTATATATTAGAAAAAACGAGATCGAAGGCTTCACGTCCGGTATCTGCGCCTTCTCTGGCTCAAACTATGGAAGGGCGTATAGGAACAAGATATCGGCAACAGTCTCAGGGGTACAACTAGATGGTGTATCTGGATGGAGGGTAAAGTTCAACGAATTCTACGATATGGAGAACTCAGCAGGCGCAGGAGTCAATTGCACTGGATCTCATAACGTTATAATGTTGAATTACTACCAAGCCAGTGGTCTGCCTGGATGGACAGAGATCACGCCGGATGGTCCAGGATGCGTGTATCTACACGATACATCCTCGGGAAACCTAGTGTGGGAAAAAAGATTCCCAGCGGGTACAACAGCAGAGACTCAAGTACTAGACTTGGGCATCGACAACCACGTATTCACTCCATTAATTTAATTACCCAACTATCTTTTTTTTCGAAAAAATGTATACCAGACTCAATTTAGCAATTTGGTGCATGATTATTCATCCAATGATCTCATGTATGGATATACGATTCATGCACTTGATATTATTGATCTGGGAAAAACATGAGCCCATTATTAAAGGAAACAGAAAGCGTCTGAATAGACCGCATCTCTGGAAACACTTCGAGTATCTCTACAATGAGATCATGAAACACATGGAAGAACATCGGAGTTAACAACCTTATAGTCAATAATTTATCTTCAAAGTGTCTGTGGGGGGATAAAATCATCGATTGGACAGTCCAATTATAGAATAGCCTGTTTTATGGCTTCGCTGGTCTAAAGAAGGGATTATGTGTTATGTATAAAGTATTATCATAGGTTGAGAATCTTGGATATATTCTCACCAAGTATGTTTTCTTTTTCTTCTCTCGTTAAATCGAGTTTCTTAATAAGCTTAATTTGCCTTTCCATCTCACCGTTCGGACCAAACCAATCCGAACCATAAACTAAGTTATCTACACCCACTTTACGTACAAATTTTGATATAAAATCAATACTGTTTAGCTCAGCCATCAAGGTCAAACCCCAAGAAGTCTCAGCAAACACATCCTTTAGACGAGCTATCACAAGCATATCGTTATAGTTTAAGTGCCCCATGTGGCCCACAATAATAACCGCATCTGGAACATGTTTCTTCAAGATATCAATATGATATGGCAGATTATTGTAATAGAACCCTGGAGGCCATGGATATGAATGAATGAGGGTAGGTATTTTGAGTTCTACAGTCTTTTCTATGAGTGGAATTATCTCTGGATCTGATGGTGTAAAATTGTGCAGACTGGGGTGTAGTTTTAATCCTATTAATTTATATTCTTTGACTGCTTTTTCGAGTTCATATATTGATTTGGGGTCTTTTGGGTCATTGACCCATGCAAAACCATGCAAGTTTTTGTTTTCTTCAGATACTTTACCGAGATGTTTGTTTGAGATTATTCCTTCTAGTCCCATGATTACTGCTTGGTCTATAATGTTTTTATCCATTGTATTTTGCAGGTTACGAAGAGATGCATCTTTTCTCGTTCCTGTCCATTGGGTTTTTGTTCCATCGATGTTGATTCTAGATAATGGTGTCTCATCATTTGGAGGCTCAGCAACATGAACATGACAATCAATCATAAATAAGATAAGGGTAAGGTGAGGATAAAATCATCGATTAGGGAAAAAATGGGAGTTTATTTTTCTACAGTTTTGGATTGAAGTGTATCCATCCTTCATAGTCTAGGTAAAATGAAGGCCCTTCCCATGTACCACGTCCCTGCAAACCAGTCAGACCACCAGTACCACCTAGGATCACCCATTTACCAGACCAAAGCCCTTCCGGAGAGGCAGGGTATTTTTTTCCGATAAATATGATCTCCAATGTACCTGATGCACTGTTTACATCACCCGTAAAAGCGATTCTGCCTTGACATGTTACGAATCCTTTAGGATGTATGACTACTTCAAAATAGTCAAGCGATGTACCTGTAAAAGTACCTGTCCAGGTTCCGATCTCCTCGCCATATCTAAAGGTATTACCATCGGCATACTTAGTATCTTCAATAGATGTTACCACGTAAGTCCACGATCCTGAAGCAGGTTCTGGTGGCGATGCAAATACGTTTGGGAGAAATACTGTGGCTGATAATGCAATTAAGCAAACGAGGGTTACTGAAAAACTCTTTTTCATTCTCTTAACTCCTTTATGCATGTCTAAACATGCATGTTATGGTGCCAATTGTTTGTTTATTTCTTTTGTGTTATGCAACAATAACGCATAGATGAGTGTTTTAAGGTGAAAAACATTGACAATAAATTAACTTTCATTACAATTTGAGACCTGATGACTGTATATGCATAATTAGAGTGATATGATGAAATAATCATCGATAAAAGAGGAGAATGTTTCGGGAGATATCTCCACTGGCGGTGGGGTTCGAATCCCCCAAGTCCCCCTAAAACTTTGCGCGCGCGGTTTGGCTGCATGGAAATAAATAGAACAAGAGTGAATACTAGCCGGAGAATCTGTCAGATTGATCATAGATATGCACGCTCACGTCTTCGCCGAGGCCGCCCTGAGAAAGCTCAGGAAGCTTTACGGGGTTAACGTCCCGCGCCTGACGCTGAACCAACCAGAGTTCTACGAAGCTGGGAGACGCATAGCCATGATGGAGGAGCGCGGGGTGGATGTCCAGGTCCTCTCCGTCACTCCCGGCAACTTCTGCTACACAGCACCACCTGAGGCCGGTGCCGCCATCTCGCGGGCCCAGAACGACGTCATACACGGCATGGTCACGGATAACCCGGACAGGTTCATAGGATCAGCGACGGTGCCCTTACAGGATGCAGAGGCGGCCGGGCAGGAGCTTGACAGAGCCGTGAAGGACCTGGGCTTCACGAGCGTCGAGATCGGCACCAACGTGAACGGGACGAACCTCGACTCCCCAGCCCTTGAACCCTTCTACGACAAGGCCGAGGCGCTCGGCGTGCCCATAATCGTGCACCCAGTTAACAATGCCGGTGCGGACCGTATGACCCGCTACTACCTCGGAAACACGGTTGGAAACCCCATGGAGACGACCCTCGCCATAGGCAGCATCATCTTCGGAGGGGTCATCGAGAGACACAAGGGGCTGCGTTTCTGCTGGGCGCACGGGGGTGGGTTTCTCCCCTACCAGATTGGACGGTTAGATCACGGGTACCGTGTGCGCGAGGAAGCGAGAGCAAACATCAGGAAGCCGCCCAGCGAGTACCTCGACGTGATGTACTACGACACGATAACGCATGATGAGCCCGCCCTGTCCTTCCTGATAAAAAGGATGGGGGCTGACAGGGTGCTCTACGGCACGGACTTCCCGTGGGACATGGGGGAATACGACTCCATCCCGATGATCAATGGGATGAGTTCGCTATCAGATGAAGATAAGGCTAGGGTTCTCGGAGAGAACAGCGCCAGACTATTCAAGCTGGATGGACGTTAACGCTGCCTAAATTCAGATTTTTTATTGGAACCTAGCTGGGTCTTATATAACAGCAGATCCGCCAAATGAGATCCTATATTATTTTCTTACTTCTGATAAGAGACTTACGAGCATTAAAATTACTTGTCTGTAAAGAAATATCGATGCGATAATAAGGTCTACTCACTTTCTATAAACATTAGAATAATCATTGAAAATAACATTATGGAATCACAGTGAAGCCCAGCCTTCCTGTGGCATAGATGGTCTCCAGCCCACTTTTATGAAAGCAGTATTTAACCAGGTTTCAGGTATCTGTCTGGTTTTAACAGTCTGCGTCTATGATAATAGAGGCTTGCAGAAAATAAATATGATAAAAAATGGGGAATGTTTCGGGAGATATCTCCACAGAGGGTGGGATTCGAATCCCACCGAGCCCGCTTTTCATCCCTCAAACGTAAGAATGGCGAGGTAGCTTCATTTCAAATACACACATGCGCTCACTGCGCACGTGTTCATTTCACGCGATGGCTCGGATCTTATTGGTATCTGCTGAAGCTGAGTATCTCTAAGATGCACCCCACGAGGCCCTGGGTGTCCATATAGGCCCACCCCTCCCCGGGGGTCTCCATCCTGTTCACCTGTATGGCCTCTATGCCGAGCCTCTCCCACTTCTCCAGCTCCGCGTCGAAAGGCAGAGGCGTGGGGACGCCGATATGGTGCAGCCCCTCCCCGTGCTCTTCGAGGAACTCCTGGTATATCGTCCTCCCCTCCAGGGTCTCAACGAGCTCCAGGGAGACCGCGCCCATCCTCGCGTGGCCGAACTTCAGCCTATACCCGCCGGGCTTTCCGCGGACGCTGGCACGTTCCGCCGGCGTCTCCACGACCCTGATCCTCCAAGGGCCGACACCGAGCTTCTCGGCGAAGGCACCCGCCGTCTTCTCCACGTCCCTGACCACGACGCAGACGTGGACTATCTCACTCAACATTACCTGATCTCTGGGTATGCTCTTGCTCTGTGAATCGCTCATGTTACATCGATTTATCTGGCGGCTGACGCTTTTTTAAGCGTTAAGAGAAACCAACTAATGTCTTCTCGCGCGAAGCCTAAAACGTTTCATACAAGAGATCATCAAGTTTGGACTGGTGATTACCATGAAAGTAGCTGTCCAAGGTCCGGACGAAAATTGATATCGAATGGGGTTAGTAGCCGCGAAAAAATAGGTTTATCAAAATTCTCTTTAACGCAATGGCTAAGATCAAACGGGATATCCGAGGGATAAGCATGTACGAAGATTTGATGGCGGTCTACGAGAAGAAGGAAGGAAGCCCCCTGGTCTTCCAGCCGCGGCTCCGGCACTGGTACGACGTCAACTACAACGCTGGGACCCTCCCCGAGAGATACCACGGCATGTACCTCGACGAGGTCTACCAGGACCTCGGCGTCCCCCCGAGGGAGGTCTGGGGGCCCAGACGGATAGGCTCGGAGCTCTCGGGCTACTTCGCCCTCAACGCCGTGGAAGGGGACGACGTCGAGGTCTGGACTAGAAGGCTCTCCGGGTACATGGGTATGAGCGAGGACGACTACCTCGTCACCGAGTACAGGACCCCTGTGGGGTCCCTGCGCCAGGTTCAGAGGTACACGGAGCACGGCACCAGCCTCATGAACGTCGAGTACCTCCTGAAGGACCTCGACGACCTCAAGGTCTTCGAGCACATCCTCGGCGAGAGGAGCTACCGGTGGGACCAGAACAGGTACGAGTGGGGGAAGAAGAGGTACGGCGACGCCATCCCGCTCCGGGCCAACCTCGAGAGGAGCCCCCTCATGTGGCTAATCGTTGGGATCATGGGGTTCAAGAAGACGGTCACCATGATCTGGAGGCACCCCCAGGAGATGAAGGAGTTCATGGGAATCCTCGAGGCCGAGCACGTCAAACAGATCACGGCGTACAGGGGCAAACCCGTCGCGGAGCTCAACTTCGGGGACAACATGCACCACGACCTCTGCCCCCCACCCTACTTCAAGGAATACGTCACCCCGTTCTACCAGCGGGTTATGCCCCGGGTCCACGCCCAGGGCATGGTCGCGTCCTCCCACTTCGACGGCTACCTGAAGCAGCTCCTCCCCCTCGTCGGGGAGACCAGCCTCGACGGCCTCGAATGCGTCACCCCCGCCCCCCAGGGGGACGTCACCCTCGGGGAGATGAAGGAGGGGATGGGAGACATGTTCCTCAGGGACGGGATACCAGCCGTCTACATGTGCCCATGGACCCCGGTGGAGACCCTGGAGAGCCACGTAAGGGAGCTGATGGAGACGTTTTACCCGAGGCTCATCCTCGGCATATCCGACCTCCTCCCGGCCAATGGGGACGTGGAGAGGATCAGGCTCGTGAAAGAGATGGTCGAGGAGTTCAACGCGGAGCTGTGAAAAATGGCGAACGAAGAGCTATTCGCTGAAATAAGGGCCGCCCTAGTGGAGTTCGACGTAGACCTCCTGAAGGTGAAGACACAGGAAGCCCTCGATCGAGGCGTAGACGCCGAGGAGATCATCGGCGTCCTATCGGAGGGAATGGACGTCGTGGGGGAGAGGTACCAGACGGGGGAGTACTTCGTCACGTCCCTCATCATCGCTGGGGAAACCATGAAGGAGGCACTCGAGGTTCTGGAGCCCCACCTGAGCGGCCATGGAGTCGCCAAGCGAGGGAAGATCGTCATGGCGACGGTGGCCGGGGACATCCACGACATAGGGAAGAACATCTTCACGACCCTGATGGGCACCGCGGGCTTCGAGGTCATAGACCTGGGGGTCGACGTCCCTGCCGAGGTCATCGTCGCAGCCGTCAGGGAGCACAGCCCCGACATCCTAGGGCTCTCGGCCCTGCTCACCACCAATTTGGAGCAGTTCCCGTTGATCGTCGAGATGCTGGAGAAAGAGGGGCTGAGGAGCAAGGTCAAGATAGTGGTCGGCGGCGCAACGGTGACGGATGAGTTCGCTAAAAGGGCAGGGGTCGACGCGCACGCAAAGTCGGCGGTCGAGGGCGTGAACATCTGCAAGGCATGGGTTTGAGACGGGTGCCTGAGACTGGCAAGAGGGGGTTTCTTGATCCTCGAAGACCTTGGTTAGGGCCCCCTCTCTTTCCAGCCTCGGAGTCCTCAGCACCGCATATTATGTGCCATATCTCGTCGCCTCAGCCTTCTACCCAGGCCACGAGGCGCTCAAGCATAGGCCAATCCGATCCGCGGTCGTCAAGCCCCCGGCCCCACATGGAGCCGTCCCTGGCGTCGTTCTCCTCGATCTCGGGGTGAGAGCCCACCAGGGCCACCCGCCCCGAGCCCCTCTCCGACACTACCACAGCGGGTAACCCGTTCCCACCGTAGACACCCAGGATGGAGACGCCAGGGCTCTCCTCTACCATGAGGGCGGGCCCCCAGTAGTAAAGCATCCAAGCCGACTCGCCGAGGCCCTCGAAGAAGCCCCTCCCTTGCCCCGTGTAGGCCACCTCGGTCATGGCGTACCCCGGGTACGGGGCCAGCTCGTCCATGGGGCCGACGGCCGTCCCGGGCACGAGGCGGAGTGGCTCCATCGGCAGGGTTCTCCCCCTCCACACCACGGTGTCCAGGGAGAAGTAGGCTCCGCCGCAGACGCCGAGGTAGCCTCCACCTTCCTCGACGAAGCCTCTGACTCTACGTTTCCCGGCTGCGCCTAGGCTCTGGGAGTACTGGTACATGTCGCCGCCGGGCACGCAGAGCAACGAGAGCCCGTCCAAGGCACCCGAGTTTATCGCGGCTGAATCCACCTTCTCTACGGTGTAGTTCAACCACGTGAGCAGCCTGGTCAAGGCGGCGACGCTCTCGTTCCAGGCACCCTCGTCGTCGTAGACGGCAGCCCTCATGTAGCTGTCTCCGCCATCAGGAGCCTCGGAATCGTGGCTTGCCGAGTCAGGTACACCGTAACGGATCGCAAGCGCCACCGATAGAGCCAGCAGCAACAGGATCGTGGGGCGTCGGCTGTTCGTCGGCGTCACCTCGATGCCGCGTAGACGTTGATGTGAGTCGGGTCCATGGTTGCCCAGATCCCCGCCCTGTTGAGCTCCTCCATGCTGAGCATAAACCAGTACCCGAAGAACCCGGGCTCATCAAAGTCAGGGTCCATGTTGTTGAGACTCTGGTTCGGCGGGGCCGCCTTCATCAACACATGCTTCGCGGCCCAGTAGTCCAGGGCCACCGGGTCCGTGCTCGCCGCGACCACGTTCACCCTTGTGGCGCGGTCGTATGGCGTGCTCGGCCCCGCGTAGCCAACACCCACTCCGACTGCCGGGTTCGCGTTCACCCATATGGCGTCCATGATTGTGATGGCAGGGAATCTGGTCTCCGCCATCAACGTCCCCATGCCCCCTCGGGCTATGGTGTTATGGGTCCTGGCCCCCAGCCCCCTGGTGAGCAGGTCCGAGGGCACCCCCATGTAGTGCTTGACGGCCCCCGTGACCCCGTAGTTGCTGTGCGTCTTCAGGACCGGGACGCTTACGACCTTGAGCCTCCCGGAGTCGTAGGAGGCTGAAGAGTCGTCCCACACGCCGTGCTTGAAGCTTATCATGGTGCCGTGGACGGTGGTGAACTTGGGGTAGCTCACCATGATCCCGGTCCGACTGTTCCTGGTCTCGTTGACGACGAAGCCGTCTCTGAGATCGCCATCCTCGTACTCGTCCACCCTCGTCGTGGTTATGGTGTCCCAGAGATAGGTGGACACCTTGCCGCTGGACGCGAAGCCGTCGACTACTCTCTGCGCGGACTGGGAGTGGTCCTCGGCGTTGCACTCGCTCCAGTCCAGGCTGCCGCCGCTGTTGCCTGACCCGCCCTGGGCCTGGCCGTTGTCAGCCACCACGATCTCGCCAGTGAACCCGTCGGGGTGGTCTAGGATCGCCTGTATCAGTTCCTTCAGGAGGTCGGTGTTGGTCCCACCCCTCTGGTCCCACTGGCAGTTTACCTTTACGATGACGACGTCGTTTGCGGCTATTAGCCCGCCGGGGGAGCTCATGAGGGCTCCGGCCTCCGACCTATAGAACATGGCACCCCTCGACGCCATCAGCTCCAGGAGAACCGTGAGGCCGCCGTCACCGCCCCCCGTCCCGTTCACCACGTAGACGTCGCTGGCGGGCTCCGCGGTGGCAGCCCAGGAGGCTACGGGGAACCTGACGTCGTCGGCCCCGGCAGTATCCGGCTCTAATGCGGGGGCCTGCGGCTCAGGGGCGGGCGGATTCAGCGTGCTAAGCGCCACAGCCGCGCCCGCGACTAGGATGACGGCCGCTCCCAGGGCCAGAGTCCTCCTGTCCCCTAGGGCCTTGGCCACCGCGTACACGGGCAGAAGGTAGGTCACCATCCAGAGCTCGGCGTAGAGCCGGGCAGCCCGCTGACACGGATAAACGGCCCTTGACGGCTTCAGCCCAGTCCTCAGCAGGTACCAGAAAAGGCTCGCCAGCCCCAGCAGGAAGAAGCCGCCGTCGGCCCAGCCCTCAAGCCCTCTGTGCTCCGACCCCTCTCTTCCGAGCCTCATGATCCCTAATCTCCTCCATGAACCCCTCCAGCCAGGCAGCCTCTGCCTCAAGCATCGCGATGGGCCTCGAGTAGAGACCCTTGACGAAGAACGGCCACTCACTGGCCTCGATCCTCTCCAACACCCCTCGGTACGTCTCCAGCCTCTCCCTTATCACCGATCCTCTCCGCTCCAGGTGCTCGAGGACCGCGTCCATTCCGAGTATGCCCATGAAGCCCACCCCCAAGTTGAAGCTGGACTGCTGCTTCCCTAGGTCGGAGAGCGATTCGCCGAGCTTCTCGGTGAGGGCCTTCTCCCCGGCAGGAGTCACCCTGTATGTTTTCCTGAGCCGTCCGTCGGCCTCGGCCCTGGAGGCCTCGACGCACCCCTGACTCTCCAGCCGCTTGAGCACGTAGTATATGCTGCTGAAGGCTATGTCGGTCCAGAACCTGATGTTCCTCTCCTGGATGGTGGCCTCGATCACGTAGCCGTAGCTTGGCTTCTCGTATACGATGCCGAGGACCACAGCCTCAAGATCAGATATCATAACCCTATTATATTATATATGTATAATAAAGGTTCTGTGAGGCTGGATTCACGCGGCCACCGAGGGAGGACGGATGAGGATAGGCGTATGCGGCATCGCCTGTGAGAGGTGTCCGAGGATGGTCAGGGGTGCCTGCCCAAGCGGCGACGCTGGGTGCACCCCAAAGGAGAACAGGTTCTGCAAGGTCGCCACCTGCGCCTACAGGAAGGGTGTAAGCCTGTGTTTCGAGTGCCCCGAGTTCCCCTGCGATACAACGAGGCTCGGACCCATAAGCCACGATTACTGCTTGTACATCTCGGGGCGAGAAGGCTGACGCAAAGGGGATGCGAACCACAATCACGGATGTTGAGCCCTCCGTGGCGTGCTCGTCGGGGATGAGCCGAGACGTACGGTCACTTCTCGCACAACGATTTTTGTCGGGACCATTTTTGCAGTCAAAAAAACACAGTCAAAAACCCTTTTCTAGCCTAAAATAGGACAGAAAAACACGGGAACACCATGAAAAAAGTCGGGAACGAGCTCGAGAAAGCCATGTTCCAAGCACTGGGAGCGGAGGAGAGGCGGGAGATACTCCGGATAGCGTCGAGGGAGGAAGGAGCATCATACACCGAGATACTCGGGGAGCTGGATATGACGACGGGAAACCTGAACTATCATCTGAAACAGCTGGAGGGCTTCCTGGGAAAGGACGACGAGCGGAGGTACAGGCTCACCCCTCTGGGGGAGACGGCCCTGAACGTGCTCGGAGCCGCCGGCGGCAGCCCAGCGGAGATAGACGGATACATCTCGCTGGCCAGGGAGTCTCAGTCAGGCACCAAGCACCCCGCCGTGACCAACCTCATCAGGTTCGCCCTGTTCTTCAACGCCCTGGTCTTGGCTGTCTGGGGCTACCTAGCCTACGTGTTTCTGGTGGAGGGCGGCCCGACCCCCGTCATCGGAGTCCTGTTCATCCTCATCTGCGTGGGCTTCGTGACTCTGACCTGGCTAATAAGAGGCCTGAGGACGGCGCCGACGTACGTCAGAAGGCTGGAGAGGGCACTAGGCCTGAACACAAGGTAGGCTGGGAAGCGGATAAACAGATGCTCATAGCCAGCGGCGGACTCGTTCCATGTAGTCCAGGTACCCGTCCCCGAAGCACTCGACGAGCCTCGCCTCCTCGTAGGAGGCGAGGTAGTCGTAGAAGAGGAAGACGGCGGCCAGCACGACGAGGGCTGATAAAGACGCTGAGGAGAGGGCGAGCCCCAGGTAGATCATCATTATTCCAAGGTACATGGGGTGGCGGCTGAGCCTGAAGACCCCGTAGTCCACCAGCTCGGGCTCATCCCTGGCGACGCCGAATATCTGCTCATGGGCCCTCCAGGAAAGGTAGCCCCCCGCGAGAGCCAGCGCCAGGAAAAGCGTGGCGCGGATGATGCCGGGAACCTGCCTCGAGAGGTGGGTCGTCCAGCGAAGCCAGAAAGAGTCTGCGGCCCACACGGTGAGGAATATCACGGCGAACAGGGCCTGGGCCGTGTCGGCGTGGGGCGCCTCACTCTCCTCGTATCTCTCGGGTAACACCTTAATACATCAAGTGTTCCACCAAAAATATTTTTATCAACCAGTTCTTCGGGCACCCATGACGCATGGCCCAGAGGAATAAATACCGACACAGCTGAACAGGAAGCCACCAGAAAGTGAAGTGCCCGAATGTTCTCGCTGTGAGAAGATGCCTTCAAGCCTAGCCGAGAGATACACTCGAGGCCCGTCTCAGTCGCTCAATGTCTCAACGGTCTTACGCTTCTTGAGCAGCAGACAAGCTCCTCAAACATCGAAGCCTCCTTGAAAAACAAAACCACCGCACGGCGTCTAGAGACGTGGCATAACAACCATTTATCGACAGATTATATTAGCTGGACACACAACCTTGATAACGTGATAACATGGTTCAGCTAGCCGAGGTGACCTGGACAGACGCGG
>WOR8_10001216_pt1 | contig 26128 bp, 21 predicted proteins | sample DeeMarSeWOR38_10_FD_19890 | JGI IMG/M metagenome (IMG submission 19890) | reverse complement strand
ATCCCGGACGGAGTTCCGGGCTTCCTTTCAATGAAATCCCTTTTAAATTAAGTTCTTCAGCAATTGTTGAGGCATTACCGACATTTATCCCGAAACCAAGAATTAATGGGTATTGGGTTGATAAGGATTTTATTAAAGCGGAATAGCTCTTGCTCAATTCACTTATTTCTGATTCAAGTAAGAAATAATCAATTGAACCAGAGCAATGACTAAGTGTTGCAGGTAGGTCGTGTATTGTTTCTTCATTTACGCTACACTTGAGAATCAGTGGTTTACCTAATTCTGTAAATTCGTAGAGGTATGTGGCGTCTGAAATCTGTATGTAATCAATTTTATATTCAATAAGTAGCTGTTCGACCAGAGCGGGTTTTGAATCCCCAAATTCACCAACGATTTTAACACCGGTAATCCATTCAGTAATTTCTCGAAAGTGATCAGGATTCAGGAATTTTTTTTCCTTTGGATCCAACCTGAAACCAACAAGTTCCACACCAATTCCTGCTGCAAATCGTGCATCGCTAAGGTTATCCACATCACCTATGTAAACAAAAGTGGTCAGGGCCATTTAAATTTATTTTAGAATTTAAATAAAGAATATCCTGACAAAGATAGAAAATGACTGATTTTTGACTTATGAATTGGGCATAAATCATACGCTGTTTTATACATTTTAATTTGTTGAATCTCAAGGATATTAAAATATTGTCGCTTCATTAACATGTCACAAAATTATATCCAAATTACTATAAATCGAATTGTTTGCTCGTTACGTTTCAAATTGCAATATTTACAGGTTTTATAGGCATTTTCAATATTTTTTATGCTTATAGTTAGTATGTTCAAGTTGAGGAGCTTAAATACCACGGAATTTATAAATGATAAGAATTCTTTGGTGAAAATTAAACGAAAAATCCAGGTTTTATGGAAGTAAAAAATACGCGTCATCCCAGTGGGCTTTATACGCTTTTTGCCACGGAGTTTTGGGAGAGGTTTAGTTATTATGGAATGCGGGCACTTTTGGTGCTTTACCTTACCGCAACATTTGCTGATGGTGGATTTGGCATGGAGCGATCTGATGCATTGGAAATTTATGCCATATTCACAGGATTAGTGTATTTGACACCAATCCTAGGGGGATTATTGGCTGACAAATATTTAGGGCAAAGGAAAGCGATTTTTATCGGTGGGATAGTAATGGCTGTCGGTCAGTTTACCCTTGCATCCAGTGTCTCCTATGGTATTGATGGAAATATGGCAATGAGAGAATTCTTGTTGTATTGTGGCTTAGGTTTTCTGATCATGGGTAATGGATTTTTTAAACCAAATATATCCACCATAGTAGGAGGATTGTATGATCAGAATGACCCGCGCAAGGATTCTGCTTTTACTATTTTTTACATGGGGATCAATTCAGGGGCATTTTTGTCTCCATTTATAGCTGGAGGCCTGGGTGAAAAAGTTGGATGGCAATATGGCTATATGTCAGCCGGAGGGGGAATGATTCTGAGCTTAATCTGGTTTTATGTAAGACGAGTTTCCTTGAAACAAGTTGGATTACCTCCAAATAGCGAGGAGAGTAAATTAAATCTGGTTTTTAAAGATTTATTGGATATTATCTATTATTCAGTTGGGTGTGTATTAGCAGTTGCGGGAATAGTAAAGTTATTAGATATTCTTAATGAATCTACTATTGATACCATTTCTCTTGCAGCTATTATAGTAGGATCTATTTATGTAATCTGGACCATATTTAAAGGTACCAAAGGAAAAACGGAATGGAGTCGAGTAGGAGCAATTATATTATTGGCTTTTTTTCATGTCGTTTTTTGGGCTGGATTTGAGCAAGCAGGGGGTACATTCAATCTTTTTGCACAAGAGAATACTGATAGGATGGTCTTTGGCTGGGAGGTGCCGGCTTCGTGGTTTCAATCATTGAATCCTGTATTTATTATTACTATGGGCATTCCATTTTCTATGCTATGGATATGGCTATCTCAACTAGGAAAAAACCCAAGAACACCATATAAATTTGGTTTTGGTTTATTGATCTTAGGTATTGGTTTTTTATTGATGATTATTGCTCAGGGAAATGCTAATAAAGGGATTTTGGTAAGTCCGTTATGGTTAGTTGGTGTGTATTTTCTTCATACATCTGCAGAGCTGTGTATTTCTCCAGTAGGATTGTCCTTGATAACTAAACTATCTCCTCAAAAAATCGTATCGGTTATGATGGGTTTATGGATGGGAAGTATTGCACTTGGTAATTATCTAGCTGGTACCATGGAGGCTATTCTTGAAAAATTTGATATTGAGCTATATCCATTTTTAGCTGTGGAATCAATTAGTGCAGCAGTAATTGTAATCATTCTTGGACCAATATTAACCAAGATGATGAAAGGAATTCATTAGGTAATAAAGACATTTATTATTAAGGACTGGAACATTTCAGTCCTTTTTTGTTTGTGATACTATGAAGTTTAAAATTAATTTAAATCCATATCCTGGAGCTCCTTACTTTACAGCACAGGAGCATTTACGCAGGTTCAGTATTAAAGAAGATCCGGTTAAGCATATGCATAACACCGAGTCTCAGTTGCGCGCTCTTTTCAATATTCCGGAAGGTTTTAGTTTTAAAATGCTCAATCTATCAGATAAAGATAAATTTTGTAGCCAATTTGAATCTGTCATAATCAAGGATGATCCGCTACACGGTATTGATTGGCTCAGGATGAAATCTCAACCTTCTACCAGTCTAAAAATCCTGGATTTGTCTTATTCTTTTCCTCAGGTACCTACGGATTTTTTAGGCATAGATGCAATAATTATTGATCCGAATGCCGGTTTGGGGATCCGTGCTGGTTTGTTGTTGGTTTTTTATCTGCATGATTCCATTTCCTTCAATGGATTAATATCACCTAACACTACAGGACAATTCAATAAGGAAATTTATGTATTGTCTAAGGTTGCAGATGATTTAGTTGAAAAAGGAATAGAAATGCTGGTTCGCGAATCAAATTATAAAGCTGCAGTTTTATATCATTTAATAGAAAGCCATCATCATTTAAAACCAATGGTGGATAAAGAGCAACGATCAAAAACAATAATTTCTGCAGCTTGTGAAACACATTTACTGAGAAAAATAAAGCAATTGGGATACGAAATTTCCTCCAGAATGGATAAGGAGAATACAGTTATAACCATAGCCAGTTACCCGACACACTCCAGGGAACTTGTGGAAATGCTGGTAGACAGGATTATGTTGTTATAATTATTCCTCTGGCATGATCACCCAGAGAATTATATATACAATAGTACCTGGAAATGCTGCACTCAATATGCTGATCAATACATAAGCAATTCGAACGATAGTCACATCCCATCCAAGCCAATTTGCGAGGCCGCCACATACACCTCCTAATATTCTATCTCTTGATCTTAATAATCTTGCTGATGACATATTTTCCATTTTAGTATCATATTTTCAAGTTAATATTCATTTCTTTCAATCACAAAACCCTGATCAGTATTATGGCTTGCTTTTTTAACCGCATTATATTTCAAAAAGAATACAGCAAATAATAAAGCCATAAAAAGCATGAATTGCAGTATCGTTAAAAATAAATTATATCTGACTATCTTTTTCACCTGATCAATGGTTTTAACTTCAAGTGAAACGATCAGAAAAACTCTTTTACTAAGTCTGTGCTTCTAAAAGAGTTTTAATGCTCGTCTTTCACCCTGTAACCAAACTTAATCAATACGCATGCCATCAGGCCTAAATCGCTGTGAAACAGTAATATATATAAAATATGAAAAAATAAAATTGTTCAATAACGGACGAAAAAATGTTCAGAATTACCGCAAAAGGAGTGAGCTATCGCCATAGCTTAAAAAGCGATAATTATTGGTCAGTGCCTCATTGTAAATATCTTTCCAGGCATCACCTGTAAAGGTTGAAATTAAGAGAAGAAGCGTCGATTTTGGCAAATGGAAATTGGTGAAAAGGCCCTGAATCGTTCTTATCTCGTATCCCGGATAGATAAAAATTTCAGTTTCACCATGAAGTTCAATTAACTTATTTTTTTCCATATGGTTTACTATGTATGCCAGTGCTTCTCTGAATGATAATTGGGGGGATTGTTGATGGGTATATGGTAGATTTTTGTGAATGAAAAATTCGCTATCTGGATTCTTTGCCAGCAAAACTCCATACCAATACAGACTTTCAAGAATTCTCAATGAGGTGGTGCCCACTGCAATCAGGTGATCACAATGATTACGTATGTTCATTATACTTTTCTTCTTGATAATGATTTGTTCACAGTGCATGTCATGTTTTCTGTAATCGATTGTTTCCACTGGTTTAAATGTACCCGCACTCACGTGCAAGGTTAGGTATTCAAATCCTATATCCCTGGTTTTGATTTCATTAAGTATGTTTTCCGTAAAATGAAGTCCTGCCGTAGGAGCAGCAACGGCGCCATTGTATTTGGAATACACAGTTTGATATCTTGTAGTATCTACTTCAACAGGTTTTCTCTTTAGGTATGGGGGCAATGGTGTTACACCAGCTTTATTGATGATTTCGGCAAATGTATCATTTTCAGTCCATTCAAACTGCACCAAATTTTGGTCTCTGTTATAGTATGAGGCCTTTAAGTTTATTGCTCCAAGTTGGTTGTTCAATGAACCTTCTTTCCATTTTTTTTTGTTGCCAATCATGCATGACCAGATGCATGACTTTTTCAAAGTCATGGATTCAGCAATGTCTCGTGTGGGTAATTCCGGGTGAAGCAGGAATATCTCAATTTCGGCGCCCGTAATTTTTTTAAATAACAACCTGGCAGCAATTACCTTGGTATCATTAAATACTAAAAATGATTTTTTTGGAATCAGCGAGGTGACTTGCTCAAAAATGTGATGTGAAATTTTTCCATTTTTCCATAGTAGTAACCTTGATTTTTCGCGTTTTTCCAGGGGAAATTTGGCAATTCTCTCTTCAGGTAATGGATAATTATATTGCTCAATTTTAAAATCTACAGCCACGGGTCACTTTTTCTGTGCAAAGCTAAAAAATATCGTGGATTGTAGTTATGATTGCATCATCGGAATATGAAGTTGTCGTAATGTATGAAGATTGAAATTCAGAAATACCGGTTAAACTTTACGTTTGAAGCCAGGACCTCCAGAGGTGTAATGACCTCAAAGGAAAGTTGGTTCATTAAGTTGTATGATGCAGAAAATCCTGAAATTTTTGGTATTGGAGAATGCGGGCCTTTACAGGGATTAAGTCCTGATCTCAATGGAAAATTAGCGGAAATAATGAGGGATTTGTTGCATGAAGTTACTGCGACAGATCATTTGGAATTAGCCGATCTTGAGAAGATTATTCCAGTAAATTATCCCGCATTGCGATTTGCCATGGAAACGGCAATACTGGATTTGAGAAATGGTGGCAAGCGTATATTGTATGAAAATGAATTCACTAAATCTCTCAGATCCATTCCCATTAATGGCTTGGTGGGGATGGGAGATAAACAAGACATGATTCAGCGAATAATGGATAAAATTAATGAAGGGTATACGTGTATTAAAATAAAAATTGGAGCTATTGATTTTGAAGATGAACTGGCGTTGCTCAAGTTTATTCGTTCGCAATTCTCCTCAGATCAGGTTACCATCCGCTTGGATGCCAATGGGGCATTTAAAATTACCGATGCTCCCGGGATTCTCAACCGGCTTTCAGCTTTTGATATTCATTCCATCGAACAACCCATCACGGCCGGCAATTGGTTGGCCATGGAAAAATTATGCAATTTATCGCCAATTCCCATTGCATTGGATGAAGAATTAATTGGCTTGCATGATCAAAAATATAAAATTGAATTGCTGGAAAAAATTCGGCCATCCTATATAATTCTGAAACCAACCCTTATTGGAGGATTGCACAAAAGTGAGGAATGGATTGAACTTGCAACTAAACTAAATATTGGGTGGTGGATTACTTCGGCCCTTGAATCGAATATTGGATTGAATGCTATTGCTCAATTTACGGCTAATTATGCTACAGACATTCCTCAAGGTCTAGGAACCGGGCAGCTATATCATAACAATATTCCATCACCGCTTTCAATTAAAAGAGGGGCTTTAATTCATGATAATTTTGCGAATTGGGACCTGTCAAATTTAGGTTGATTAACAAAATCAGTTAGTTAATTATTGTTAATTTGCTTAAACTTGACTATCCACATCATTTATAAAAGATGAGCACCAGAAGAGTATTCATAAAAAAATCTGCATTGCTCTCATCCATTGGGAGTATAGTTGGTTTTAATTCAAAAGCCTCTGAGGGCATTTCAAACTCGGCCAATAAACCTATAGTTATTTCCACCTGGATGCATGGTATCCCGGCAAATGAAGCTGCATGGTCAGTATTAAGTAAAGGTGGCAAAGCTATAGATGCTGTTGAAGCAGGTGTGAAAATACCGGAAGCTGATCCTGCAATTAAATCAGTGGGTTTTGGTGGTTATCCAGATGAAAATGGGAGAGTAACGCTGGATGCATGTATTATGGATGAAAACAATCAATGTGGAAGTGTGGCCTGTCTGGAGCACATCAAACACCCGATTGCAGTTGCCAGATTGGTCATGGACCAAACTCCTCACGTGATGCTTGTAGGAGAAGGTGCCCTGGAATTTGCCTTACAAAAGGGATTTCCAAAGGAAAACTTGTTGACTCCTGAGACATTGAAGGGATGGGAAGAGATGCAGGAGGAATTTAAAAAGCAAAAGTCGATCATTAATATTGAAAACCATGATACTATCGGTATGCTAGCACTGGATAGTCAGGGTAATCTGTCCGGTTCATGCACGACAAGCGGATTAGCTAATAAATTACATGGCAGAGTAGGAGATTCTCCAATTATAGGAGCAGGTCTTTTTGTAGACAACGAAGTCGGAGCCGCCTGTGCAACAGGGGTTGGCGAAGAGGTTATAAAACAAGCAGGCAGTGCCATGGTGGTTGAATTGATGCGACATGGAATGAACCCTGAACAGGCGTGTAAAGAGATCGTGAGCAGGATCATCAAAACAAATCGGGGCAAGAAAGATTTTCAGGTAGGTTTTCTTGCCTTAACCAAAGAAGGAGTATTTGGAGCATATTCCATTTTAGGAGGATTTAATTATGCCGTATACGATCAGGAGGGGAATAGACTAATTGATAGTCCGTTTATCGGTGGTTAATATCATTGAGCAGGGTACATGCTACAATACCTGCTGTTTCGGTTCGCAGCCGGTAATCGCCAATTTTAACCATCAGGAATTCTTTTTGGGTGATCAGCGATATTTCCTCCGGTGAAAAACCACCTTCAGGTCCGATTAGTATGAGGTAACTTTTTCCTGGAGAAGCCATGTTTTTCAGGATTTTAGTTTGCTGATTTTCCAGGTGCGCTAAAAATTTTTGATCTTCTTTAGCGGTAGCTAAAAAATTATCCAGTTTTTCCACATCAGAAATAATAGGAAGGTGTGTCCTCATGGATTGTTTCATGGCACTGATAGCTTTTTTTCTCATTCTTTCCAGGTTTATCCTTGTTCTTTCGGAGTATTCTGTGTGTATAAATGAGATTTTGTCAATACCAATTTCAACTGTTTTTTCGACAAACCATTCTATTCGATCGGTATTTTTTGTCAGAGCTATTGCAATGTGAATGGAAAAACCAGGTTTTTGTGAAAATATGGTTGAATGTATTTCGAAAGAGCATTTTTTTGGATTCAGTTCCTTTAATCGAGCCTCACAAAGATGGCCTATTCCATCTGTGATTTGAATAAGATCGCCGGCTTTTTTGCGCAATACTTTGATACAATGACGGGATTCTTCGGGATCCAGAAAATTATCACCTTTTTTTAAATCCGGGCAATAAAACAGTTGCATCAATACTACTCAAAAAGAGAATTCACCAAATCAATATAAGCTTGCCTGGCCTCATCCTTTGTCATCCCCCGCAAACTTGACCACGAATCATATTTGGCAATAGCTTTGAAGTCAAATCCACCCGGTCGGTCATCAGTGATATCACCTTCGGTGGCCTGTTTATACAACCCATATAACTTTAGCAACTGCTCATTGCTAGGTCTTGATTCAAGTGATTCAACACGCTTTATGGCCTGTTTAAACAACTCGTGTAGGTTCATTGAATTGAAATTATAAAAGGCTGTTATGAAAAACAGCCTTTTATTCTGTTAAGATCTATTTGTTATATCAACATATGGCCTTTCAGTTGAACCGACATAAATTTGTCTTGGTCTGCCGATAGGCTCATGGTGCTCTCTCATTTCTTTCCATTGTGCGATCCATCCAGGTAACCTACCAATACTGAACATTACCGGGAACATTTCTATTGGAATGCCAATGGCTTTCATAATGATTCCTGAATAGAAATCGACATTTGGATACAACTTTCTTTCTACAAAATACTCATCTTTTAAAGCAGCTTCTTCCAATTGTTTTGCGATCTCAAATTCAGGTTCATCCACGCCGAGTCTGTCAAGAATCTTGTCAGCCTGGGCTTTCAGGATCTGAGCCCTTGGATCAAAGTTTTTATATACACGGTGCCCAAAACCCATCAGCCTAAATGGGTCATTAGGATCTTTGGCCTTATCCAGGAATTTTTTGGTATCTCCTCCATTATCCAGGATATTATGCAGCATTTCAATTACTTTTTGATTTGCGCCTCCATGAAGAGGTCCCCAGAGCGCATTGATGCCAGCTGCAACAGAAGCATACAAATTTGCATGAGATGAACCTACAATTCTAACAGTTGATGTCGAGCAGTTTTGTTCATGATCAGCATGCAAAATGAAAATCTTATCCATGGCATCAACTACAATAGGATCGATCTCATACTCTTCAGTCGGAAGGCTGAACATCATTTTTAAAAAATTGCTTACATAATCGAGATTATTATCCGGATAGTTAGCCCTCAAACCTCTGGCATTTGTATAGGACCAGGCAACAAGTGTTGGTATCTTTGATAATAATCTGATGATGGTCAGATTAACTTTTTCGGCAGATCTGTTTGGATCCAATGATTCAGGAAAGAAGGCAGTCAGGGATGTCGCCAGTGATGACAAGACACCCATTGGATGTGCTGTCGATGGGAATCCATGCATGATCATTTTCATATCTTCATGGACCAATTGATGTTTTTTGATGTTGGCTTTAAAATCATACAATTGCTGTCCTGTTGGGAGTTCACCATATATTAACAGATAAGCCACTTCAAGGAATGTGGATTTTTCAGCAAGCTGTTCGATGGGATATCCCCTGTACCTTAAGATTCCTTTTTCACCATCAAGAAAGGTGATTGAACTTTGGGTAGCACCTGTGTTTTTATATCCCGTATCCACGGTTACAAATCCACTTTCAGCTCTCAATTTAGTTATATCAATCCCTTTTTCATCTTCGGTCCCCACGATGACTGGTAACTTATACGATTTACCGTCTAGTATTAGTTCTGCAAATTCTGACATTTCCTATATAATTTAATTATTACTACTAACTACATTTCAATTATTTCCTAATATAAGTGGCAATCCTTCTTCCCCTCCACCGACTACGACTACCTTTGCATTTGGTGATTTGGATAATTCCAATGTGGCTTCAATACCTCGTTGTTTAAGTATTTGATCAGTTAAACTGGAGTTAATTATTTGATTAAATTTGGCGATACCTTCAGCCTCAATTCTTTTTCTTTCAGCCTCACTTTCTTCTCTATCTAATCTGAATTTATAGGCTAATGCTTCCTGTTCCTGTTGTAATTTTAACTCAATGGCATTTTTTATCTGATCCGGAAGATTAATTGATCGTATCAACAAAGCTTGCATTTGTATATTGTTGTTGTCGCTTTTGAGGATGGCTTCTGTTTCTTTAATTATTGCATCTTCCACTTCAGCACGTTTGGTTGAATAAATCTCTTCGGCGGTGAATCTTCCCATTACCCTACGTACCGTCGATCGGACTTCCGGTTTCACTAAAAGTTCAACATAGCCTTCGCCAAAATATTCATGGAGGTAAGAAATTCTATTGTAGATCGGGAAAAACCTGACCGACACGTCTACTGCCAGGGATAATCCACTTTTATCCAACACATCCATTTTTTCATTGATGATGTTTTCCCTGACGTTATACACGAATATATCGTTCCAGGGGGCTTTCATATGAAAGCCTGGCGTGTAACTTATTTCAAAGTCGGTTCCGCCCTGAAATCTTCGATACAAAACTCCTCTTTCACCTGCTTTAATGGTAATAAATATTTCTGAAGACAGGTATAAAAGAACGATTACTGCTATTATGCCTGCAATGATGAATGGTAAAAATTTTCTGTTATCCATATTTTTATAAGATTAACTTCAATATATGAGAATGGTTATTAGTTATAACTATTTATTTAATGATTGAGTTCCTTCCAGACCAGTGCACTTGCGCCCATTACAGCGGCGTTTGTTTCTGTAAGTCCGGATGGGAGTATTTTTACTTTATCTTTAAATATCTTCAATAAATTCATTTCCATATGCCTTTTTGTTGGTTCAAAGATCAATTCTCCGGCATTTGCCAGACCGCCAAACAGGAAAATTGCTTCCGGGCTCGTATGTGCAACGGTGTCTGCTAACGCTTCTCCCAAGATTTTTCCCGTTTTTTCGAATGCTTCCAAGGCAATTTTATCTCCACGGTGTGCAGCATCGGAGATCATTTTTGCATTGAGCTGGTTAAATGTAACATCCCGGAATTCAGAATCTTCTAACGAATCGGCTAAGAGTTCAAAAACAGTTCTTTTTATGCCAGGGGCCGATACGTATGTTTCTAAAGATCCTCTTCGTCCGGTAGCACACATTCTACCGTTTCTTACTACCGTTAAATGACCCAATTCACCGGCAAAACCATCATGGCCATACACCAATTCTCCATTGACTACAAGTCCACTGCCTAATCCCGTTCCAAGCGTGATCACAATGAAGTCTTTCATATTCTTAGCACCTCCATAGACCATTTCTCCAATTGCAGCTGCGTTGGCATCATTGGTCAGGAACATTGGCAGATCAAAGAGCTTTGTAAAATGATCGATAAATGGAACGACTCCTTTCCATGATAAATTAGGGGCATATTCTATGGTACCTTTATAAAAATTACCGTTTGGCGCACCAATTCCAATACCTTTTATCTCAATTTCATCCTTTATACTGAAAGCAGCATCGTCAATGGTTGATTTAAGCAACTTCTGAAAATCATCGAGTTCTTTTTTCTGCGTGGTGGAGATAGAACCGTCTACAAGGCAATTACCATTCTTGTCGACAATTCCATATTTAGTAAACGTACCTCCAATATCTATTCCTATCGCGACTTCTTTCATTATTTATGTGTTGTAATTTTTTTATCAATAATAACTATTCTTTCCATTTCTTCACAATATGTCCTTTATATCCGTACCAGGCTAAATATATATAACAGATGATCGGAACGAAAAAGGAATAATGGTATCCTCCGATCTGGTCTGCAACATAACCCTGTATCACAGGTATGATTGCTCCACCAAGAATTGACATCACAAGCAAGGACGAGCCCTGGGCAGTATATTTACCCAGATCCTTGATTGCCAGAGTAAAAATATTAGACCACATGATAGAATTGAACAAGCCAATACTCAATACAGTCCACATGGCAACATTTCCTCCGGTTAATATGGTTATAACCAGTAAAATAATGACCACCAGAGAAAATATAGATAAAGTTCTTGCTGCATTTGCCCTGCCCAACCGGAAGGCAATAAGGTTAAGCACTAAAAATATTGAAAAAGGGAGTATTCGCTTAAATTCGAATATGAATCCACTTTCAATATAAACAGCAAAATAAATGATCAAATACGTAACGACGGAGATTCCCAGCATCATGAATATTCTCCTTATTTCATTCGAGGTTTCGCGCAATGATATTGCGCCGAGGAATCTGCCAATCATTGCTCCTCCCCAATAAAAAGCCAGAAAAGATTTCGCCTCCATTTCAGGCAGGCCAAGTAATTCATAAATATAATTTATGAGCAAGCTTCCAATACTTACCTCACCCCCTACATACATAAAGATGGCAACCATGCCAAAAACAAGGTGGCTGTATTGCAATGCCCCAGCTCCTTTTTCTATTTTTTCTTCATTGGTAAATACGGGGAGTTTTGTTGCTTTAATTAATACTGCCAAAAGTAGAAAGATGACGGCAAAGATCACGTATGGTAGTTGCACGCCAATTGCAGACATGGGCATACCTGTATCCGTGGTAATGACTTCTCCAAGTTTATTTAGTAAAGGCTGACCCCAGGTAGCGAAGTAATGAAACACAAGGTAACCGCCAACAATAGGGGCAATTGTTGTTCCGAATGAATTGAACGCCTGGGATAAGTTTAATCGACTGGAGGCAGTTTTTGCTGGGCCAAGTATGGCTACGTATGGATTTGCTGCTATTTGAAGCATGGTAAAACCAAGTCCTAATATAAATAGTGCCCCAAGGAAAAATCCATATGATTTAACTTCTGCAGCAGGATAAAACAAAAAGCATCCTAATGCAGATATGAATAACCCGATCAATAAACCATTTTTATAGCCGATTTTTTCTATTGGGTCACCCTTTTGAGAAGAAATGAAAAAATAGATGACAGATCCGATAAAGTATGCACTAAAGAAGGCAAACTGCACGAGCATGGATTCTGCCCGGTTCAGCTCGAAGATTTTTTTTAAAAATGGGATTAGGATATCATTCATGCATGTGATAAAACCCCACATAAAAAAAAGTGACGTCAACACAGTTAATGATACCGTATAATTTTTATCTGCATTATATGCATTCACGTTTCCCGGTACCGAACCTGTAGTCGCCATAAAAGCTGCGTTTGGATAATTTTTAAAAAATAAATTAAAGTCGCCTCAAAAAATCGCAGATTTTGGGCGAAAACCAAAAGTAAAAAAAATAGACGAATTTGTTTGGTGTTATGCTAGAAAAATCTAAGTGAATGCATATTTGGAAATAATAATTCCTATTAAAATAGCTGCTCACATTTTTTGCTCACCAAAAATCTCTTTTATAAAATCAAAAGGGGGTTAATCAAATTTAATTCGTCTTCATGTTCTGCTTCGGCCGACGAAAAGGTAGCGGTTAAACCCGCCTGCCTTAGTTTACGGCGGGCATGTTTCCCGATGCACTGCATGCATCGGGAAATAGGGCCCAGGGATCTGCCCTGGGGTAAATACCATTTATTTTTAATAAAATTTCAGCCTTTTTTGTCTTCAACAATTAATGTCAAAAATCCAGCGAGAATCATAGACACTCCGCCAAGAACCAGCGCGAAAATTGTTTCACCGCCAAAGACATTCTTAACGAGAAAGCCAAGAATACTTGCTGCTAATATTTGCGGTATAACTATGAAGAAATTAAAAATACCCATATAAACCCCCATTTTCTTTGAAGGTAAAGCACTGGTAAGCATGGCATAGGGCATCGACAAAATACTTGACCAGGCAAAGCCAATACCCACCATGGATAGTGTTAGAAGTATAGGGTCCTTGATGAAATAGAAGGAAATAAAACCAATACCTCCGGTGCACAAGGCAATCAAATGGGTAATTTTCCTGTTGGTATATTTGGCAATTACAGGGAGAAGAAAGGCCATAATTGCAGCAAATCCATTATAAACGGAAAATAAAACACCTACCCAATCAGCGCCGTCATTATAAGTCTGCGAAGATGTATCTGTAGTTCCATATATATGTGACGTTACTGCTGCGGTGGTATATATCCACATCGAAAAAAGTGCAAACCAGGTAAAAAATTGCACGATGGCCAATTGGGACATCGTTTTTGGCATATGGAAAAGGTCCTCAATTACTTCTACCAAACCGTTTTCAGTTTTGCTGCTCTTTATCAGCAATCCAACAAAAATTTGTATCAACGCAAAAAATAATGCGCCTACGCCAATCACATATAATTCTTTCTCGAGATTCTTATGAAAAATGAAATACGTAAACAATGCACCGGTAATACCCCAAAAGGTTGCATTTTTAAAGTAATTGACTTTACTTCTTTCACTTATATCCCTTTCGGTTAATTCAACTATTGATTTATCATCGAATGATGCAAGTTCCTCAGGAGAATATTCCTTGGTTCTTATGATCGTCCATAACACTGCTACAAAAAATACTGAACCCCCAATGTAAAATGAGAATCTGACAGAAGGAGGAATCATGCCTTCATCACTGACATTACTTATATTGAGCCAATTGGTCAAAACCCAGGGTAAGGCAGAGGCGATTACGGCGCCAGTACCAATGAAAAAACTTTGCATAGCAAAACCTGCAGTTCGCTGTTCATCGGGAAGCATGTCACCCACAAATGCTCTAAAGGGTTCCATAGAAATATTAATGGAGGCATCCATAATCCAAAGCGTTCCTGCAGCGACCCACAAAAAGGGAGAATTGGGCATGATCAATAATGCTAATGATGCCAGGATAGCTCCAACAAGGAAATAAGGTCTTCGTCTTCCAAGCCTGTTCCAGGTATTATCACTCATATGTCCGATAATCGGCTGAACGATAAGACCTGTTACCGGGGCTGCAACCCAAAGAATTGGAATATCCTCAACATTAGCCCCCAGTTGTTCAAAGATCCTTGATACATTGGCATTTTGAAGTGCAAATCCAAACTGGATCCCTAAATAGCCAAAGCTCATATTCCAGATTTGCCAAAATGATAATCTTGGTTTAATTGCCATAATCAGGGTATTAAAGGTCTTAGAAATTTGTGGGCGCCAATATATAAAAACTATTTAGAAATACTCAGGGGACGCAACTCTTAATTTAACGCTTATATACAGACTGCCCAATTTGTCACAGAAATAGGTTTTTCAGTGAGTACATTAATATTTTCCCAGCAGGCTAATCGCTGAATATAAAAGTTTTGATTTATCAGATAATCAATAGATAAAATAGGTGAAACTCGCCTGCATATCATTACCTTAATTGCATAATGAATTCATACGTGAGAAAATCAAGATGTTTACAGAAACACGGGTCAGGTGATTAACTTTCATGACGTTCATGGATTTTAAGTAAAAAAAAGGGCTAATAAATAGCCCTCTTATATTGATTTAAATACTTCAATTATGCGTTTCTATTTTTGCAATTAAGATCGTCGAAAGCTTCTTTCAAACGTTCCACAAATGAAACTTCACCAAGTCTCTGCCATGCTCTCGGATCATAGTATTTTTTATTTGGCTTATCCTCACCTTCAGGATTACCAATCTGGCTTTGCAGATAAGCGTCTTTATCATCCATATATTTTTTCACTCCATGAGTAAAAGCCCATTGCATATCAGTATCCAGGTTCATTTTGATCGCACCATACTCGATTGCTTCTTTTATTTTAGATTTTTCTGATCCGGAACCACCATGGAATACGAAATTGACAGGATTTGGACCTGTTCCATATTTCTCCTGAATAAATGTTTGCGAATTTTTTAATATCACAGGTGTCAGTACTACATTCCCAGGCTTATACACACCATGCACATTCCCAAAAGCAGCTGCAATAGTGAAATTATCACTTACTTTTTTCAACTCTTCATAGGCGTAAGCAACTTCTTCAGGTTGAGTATAGAGTTTTGAACTGTCAACTCCGGTATTATCAACGCCATCTTCCTCACCACCAGTTACCCCAAGTTCAATTTCCAAAGTCATTTCGATCTTGGCCATTCTTTCCAGGTATCTTTTACTGGTTTCTATATTGTCTTTAATTGGTTCTTCCGAAAGGTCGATCATGTGCGAGCTGTAAAGCGGTTTCCCATGAACTTTGTAATATTCTTCACCGGCATCTAATAATCCATCAATCCAGGGAAGTAATTTTCTTGCACAGTGATCAGTGTGTAGAATCACTGGCACTTCGTATGCTTCAGCCATTTGATGTACGTGCATTGCACCAGAAACACCTCCGGCAATAGCACATTTTTCGCCACTATTGCTCAAACCCTTTCCTGCAAAAAAAACAGCACCTCCGTTTGAAAACTGAATAATAACAGGAGAGTTTACTGCTTTGGCAGTTTCTATAACTGCATTGACAGTATGTGAACTGATTACGTTTACCGCTGGTAATGCGAAATCATTTTCATTTGCATATCGAAACAATTGGCTAACTTCTTTACCAAATAATACTCCAGATCTAAATTTTGCACTCATGATCGTATTTATTGAATTTATTGTTAAACTTATTTTAAAATGGGATTTGATTTTTCACGCCGCAAAGGTAATTAAATATACGAATTGAAACATGATATCAATCAACAATTAAAAAATTGATAATATTCAAATTATTAGACCTAATAGTATTGATGGGTGATATTTATCACTAAAATTACCGATGGTTCTTTAAAACTTAAAGGGGTATATTACTGCGGCTTATCATGGCTAGCTGTTTTTGAATTAATAACGTAATTTTGTTGAAAATTTTTTATGTCTACTGATCGGGTTACATTAAAGGATATTGCCAAAAGACTCAATGTCTCTCCATCTACTGTATCCAGGGCATTGCAGGATAATCCTGAAATAGGAGAAGCTACCAGAAAAGTAATCAGGGAATTGGCAGAAGAGCTCAATTATCAACCTAATGCAGTAGCACTAAGTTTGAGGAAAAAGAAGACATTTACCATTGGGGTCGTTGTGCCGGAAATCGTGCATTATTTTTTCTCTTCAGTGATAAGTGGAATTGAAGATGTTGCATATGAAAGCAATTATCAGGTCATCCTGTGTCAATCCAATGAGAAGTTTGATCATGAAGTAATGAATATACAAACTCTGGCAAATAGCCAGGTGGATGGCATTCTTATTTCCTGTTCGAAGGAAACTATAGATTTTACGCATATTGAATCGATTAAAGATCAAGGAGTACCTGTCGTTTTATATGATCGTTTTAACAAATCTTTACATCTCGATAGCGTAATTGTAGATGACTTTAAGGGTGCTTACCAGGCCACTAATCACCTGGTCAATATTGGGTGCAAACGGGTTGCGCATTTCAAAGGGCCTCTTCATATGGGAATTCACGCTGAACGAATGAATGGATACCTGGCAGCACTAAAGGATCGTGGAGTTACAATTGATGAAAGTCTAATAGTGGAAGCTGATAACTTTAAATTTGGCTATAATGCAGTAAATAATTTTTTTGATAGCGGGATCGAATTTGATGGTATTTTTGCTGTGAATGACCTGACTGCCGTTGGCGCCATGAAAGCGATAAAATCAAAAGGATTGCATATACCCGGCGATGTGGCAATAGTTGGATTTGGAGATGATTCAACGCTTTCGGAAATGGTCGATCCATCCCTGACAAGTGTTATGCAACCTGGTTTTGAAATGGGTAAAAAAGCAACGAAGCTACTGCTGAATAAGATAAATGGAAATGGAAATACACCTCAGTTAATCAAACTAAAAACCAGGTTAAATATACGTCAATCTTCAAATAGATAAATTAGATCGAAACAGCTAGTATAATTCTTCCACGCTCTATTATGTTGTCTGGCATAAACACTACCTCCTTTTTTTTGATTAAATCGAAAAAGCGCTGATTAGGAGGATTTTCAGTAAAAAAATATACCTCTTTTTTATGAAAGTTAGTATTGAACAGAACGATGGCGATATTTGTTTGATATTTTTTTATAAAACCCAAAACTTTACCGTTGCTGGTGTTTAATATATCCACATTTTTACTGTCAAATATCCATGGATATTTTTGCTTAATTTCATTTATCGTTTTGAAAAAGGTTACACTATTGGATTTTAAATCCCAGTTCAATGCATTTTTATAAAACAGCGGTAATGGTTGCCTGGAGTAGAAATCAATTTCCCTGCGTGTAAAATTTAATCCCGTATTTACCGGAAGCTCTTCATTGAGTTCGAAGCCATTGTGCAGGAATGGGATTGCATTGGGTAGCAGATTAAACAACAGCCAGGCAGATTTTTTTTTGTTTACATTCCTTTTCCCGTAACGTGGAGAGTTATGTGTTTCGGCTGCGCCAAAATATGGTAGCGGATGCTTATCGAAAGCAGACGCAATAACACTTTTAAAACCGTTTCTCTTCGTGATCCTATACCAGGTATCTCCAATCACGGCATCATAGCCATCTTTTTTTGTTTCCGGTTTATTGTTAAAATTTTCATCCCAAAAGGCAAATGATGGATTTATTTCCCTGGCTTTGTTGATTATTTCACTTTTGAGCAAACTTGGTAACGCATGTCCCATATCGATCATTGCTCCATCGATGGAGAAAGTTTTTTGATAAAATGGGATGATATCTGAAATTTTATTCCACAATTTCTTATTAATATTTTCTTTTTTTGCCAGTTCGGGGTCGTAATATCTAATCGTATTGTAGGCGATATAATTATAGTTATTTTCTTCTTTATAATCATAATTGTATAGCCGGAGGTAAGTTACATCCGACCACGGAGGTTGTACATCATTAGGAGGCCAATCAGCAAATGCACTGGCAATTACTAATTGATGCTGATGAGAATTTTTTGGGGGAATGGAAAAAAGATCTCGATAAGATTTATTTGGAGGAATGTACTCACCTTTGCCTTTTGGAACCAGTAGAATTTTTTCCAATTGCCTGGCGATAAATTTTGGCGCACCATACTTTTTTTTGTCTTTAATCCAATAAAACCAATCCGGATGCTCGGTAGTCCAGTCTGAATCAATGGCCGTTGTCCTGAAAATGAATTCCTGCACTACCTTCATCCCCAAAAAATGTGCAGCTTCAACCACTCCTTGATATTGAATTTCAATTGGGATGTCAACAACAGGATCAGCGAGCATTGGGTCCAAGTTGAATGGATTTTTGATAGCATAGGGCGATCCCAGATCACCTTTTTTGCCTTCAAATCCTATTTGAGTGATGGGTATTAAATGAATCGTATTAATGCCGAGTGATTTCAAGTATGGTAGAAGGAGGATAGTTTTTAAAAAAGTGCCGGTTTCCCGCAATCCCTGATTGTTTAACGTGATGTCTGCGGGATTTCCACCAATCACCCCATCCTGGTTGTGATCATAAGCAGTAAATAACCTGACAAATATGTTGTAAACCACCGCTCGTTTTGTCCAGCCCTTTTTGCTATCAGTGGCATAATTGCGTCTCTGATTAAGGATCTCCTCCAGACAATTCGCTAAAATTGAAGCATAATCAATTTTTGTTTTTTGAGCGGCAATATGTCCTAGCCATAATCCTGGTAAGTAAACCAGGTATTTGCCTTTTTTATGTTGTACTTCATTCAAAATTTGTTGCAGGTACATTGGCATTTGAAATTGCGTCATTAAAAACCTTCAAAATAAACTGAATTTTAAGAATGATTTAGCATTTTTGTTTAATTTAAAAATTAAAACCGGGTAAACTCAAACAGGCTTTAGATATGGAAAAATACATGGGAATTGATGTCGGAGGGACTAATGTAAAAATCGGAATCGTCGATCGCGAAGGAGGGATGGAATCAAAAATAAAGTATCCAACAGCTGATTTAAGAAACAGCGAGGATTTTGTTAAAGGATATATAGAGATATTGGATAAAGAATTTGTAAAGCATCCTGACATAATGGAGGTTGGCATGGGAATACCAGGTACAATATCGGTCGATCGTTCCAGATGTCTTGAAATTGCCGCTATTCCGGCACTTGATGGTGTCGAACTTAAAAAACACTTGAAAGACAGATTTCCTGACAAAGAATTTTATTTGGAAAATGATGCAAATGTAGCCGCCTTGGGCGAGTATTATTTTTCCGGCACGAAAATTCCTGAAAATTATTTGTTTGTGACGCTGGGAACAGGTGTAGGTAGTGCCGCTATTATAAATAAAAAAATATTTATTGGTGGCGATGGGAATGGGATGGAACTCGGGCATATCTTATCCAAAAATGGCAAAGAGCTTGAAGAAAATATAGGAAAGAGGGGGATTATGCGACGAGCAGCCCAACTTGTTCAGAAAAAAAAGTCCTCATTAAGAAAATACAATACATACGATCCTAAGGTCATCATCAAAGAAGCCTTGATTGGTGATAAGGTATCGATAAAAATCTGGAGAGAAGTTGGTGAACTACTGGGTGAAGGATTGCAGGCTACCATCAGATTACTGGATATCAAAACAATTTTAATAGGCGGAGGACTTTCTGCTGGATTTGAGCTGATCATCGATAAACTTCAGGAGACACTTGAATACAATTTGACACCTTACTACACCAACGAGATCTTAATAAAAAAAGCAGAACTGGGTAATAATGCTGGAATTATTGGGGCTGCTTCCCTTTGTTTCAAGAATTAAAGAGGTTTAATAATAAATTCATTGGCAATTCCTACCGCAGAAAATCTGACAAATAATGCCTGTGGATGTTCTCTTGCATTTTCACATTTTGGACCGGGTTCCAGAAAATATATATAGTAGCGTTGACTTCTGGTATAAAGTTCCTGTGCATCTGGCGTTCCAAGATAAGATTCAATTTCGTCTGTTTTAAGACCTCTCATATTGTGTTTCAATGACAGTAATTGATTTTTCATCTCCAATCTATTCCCTGTACAGCCGTTTTTATCCTGAATCCAAAGTTCAGATTCGAACTTTTGTAATCGGTTGATTTTCTTCTTTTTTTGATGACACCCTAGTGTAAGCGAGGCAAAAATAATAAAAAGTAAAATCGATGTGTATATAGATCTGAATAACATAATAACTCAATATCGAAAAGCAATTAATAAAAAAATCAATAAGGATCATAGGATTTAAAAAAAAAGAGTAATTACCTCAGGAAATGATTTTATAACTTAATTTTGTGCGCCAAAAACTTGTGATATATGAGCGAGATCAATTTAAGGATTGCTAATTTCTTCAAGGTTTTTTCAATGCTTATTGTTGTGGTTAGTTTGGCATATATGTATGCCTATGTTACAGACAAAGTAGATTTTCTGAGATCTGATAGTGTCTGGCATGACAGAATTTCTAAAGAATTTATTTTTTATAGTGGGCTCGGAATTTTTGCGGTATATAATTTAATCATGGGTCTGGCTATCAACATGTATGAAGATACTCGGGGAGTAGATAAAAGTTCGTTACTGTTTAAGAGTGAACTTCAAAAGCAAAAATTGATAGTTTGGTTTACATACCTGTTGACGGGAGGTAATCTTTTTATTGCCTCCATGATCTTTTACCTGGCTTTGGTAAAAATTAACCTGGCTGGTAATACAACAGATTACATATATTTCCCATTGACTGGGGCATTAATTCTGATGAGCATATTATTAACCTTGATTTACCAATTGATTAAAAAGTAGTATTTCACTAAAATTCTTGGGATTTACCTTAAAAAAATTAGCATTCGTTTATCTAAACATGAATTGTAAGTGAAGGTGAATAAGATTCTATAAATCAGTTTTTTATAATTGTAAAGGTCCAAATTAGCTTGAATAGCAAGTTTTAAAAAGATTTTGCAAAGAAATTTAACCTTGCCATATTAGCTAAATGAAAAAAATAATAAGGATATAAAAACACAATCCGGACTGTCTAAAATAAACTAAAAATATTGTCAAAGAAATGACTGATCAGCATGTAGCGTATACCGAGGAGAATATTAAATCGCTTGACTGGAAGGAACATATCAGGTTGAGGCCTGGCATGTATATTGGAAAACTCGGAGATGGATCTGCAGCCGATGATGGGATTTATGTACTGGTAAAGGAAGTTATTGACAATTGTATCGATGAGTATGTGATGGGCTTTGGGAAGAACATTGATATCAAAGTTTCTGAACATAGGGTGGAGATCAGGGATTATGGCCGGGGAATTCCATTGGGTAAAGTGGTGGATTGTGTGTCGAAGATAAATACCGGTGGAAAATACGATTCACAGGCGTTTCAGAAATCTGTTGGTCTCAACGGAGTTGGGACAAAAGCTGTAAATGCTTTGTCATATTATTTCAAGGTACAGTCATACCGGGAGAAAAAGACCAAGGTTGCAGAGTTTCAGCAAGGCAAGTTAATCAAGGAAACTAAAGTTATTGAATCATCCGGTAGAAATGGGACGTTTGTGGTTTTTGAACCTGATGGAGAAATGTTTAAAAACTTCCACTTTATTCCTGAATACCTGGAAGAAATGATATGGAATTATGTGTTTTTAAATGCTGGCCTTACCATCACCTTCAATGGGAAAAAATTCTATTCTGAAAATGGATTACTCGATTTATTGAGCAAGAAATCAGATATTGAAAGTCTCCGCTATCCAATTATTCATCTCAAAGGCAATGACATTGAAGTTTCCTTAACCCACAACAATCAATATGGTGAGGAGTACTATTCATTTGTAAATGGGCAATACACTACGCAGGGGGGCACTCATCTGGCAGCATTTCGTGAGGCTGTGGTAAAGACAATTCGCGAATATTATGGCAAAAACTTTGAGGCTACCGATATACGGGGAAGCATTGTAGCAGCAATATCAGTGCGGGTCATGGAACCTGTATTTGAATCACAAACTAAAACTAAGCTTGGTTCACAGGTCATCGGGCCGGAAGGGCCAACAATGCGTAGTTTTATCAATGATTTTATCAAGAAAGAACTTGATAATTATTTACATAAACACAGTGAAGTTGCCGATGCATTACTTAAGCGCATATTACAGTCTGAGCGGGAGCGGAAAGATATTGCAGGTATCAAGAAACTAGCAAACGAGCGGGCAAAAAAGGCTAATCTGCACAATAAGAAATTAAGGGATTGCAGGATCCATTATGATGATGATAAGGCAGACCGGAAAGAGGAAACCATGATCTTTATTACGGAGGGAGACTCAGCAAGCGGATCTATTACAAAATCACGGGATGTGCAAACGCAGGCAGTCTTTAGTTTGAGGGGGAAGCCGCTTAACGTTTTTGGCCTGACAAAAAAGATCGTTTATGAAAACGAAGAATTCAATTTATTGCAACATGCACTAAATATCGAAGACGGACTTGAAGGATTACGTTACCGGAAAATTGTCATTGCAACGGATGCCGATGTTGACGGTATGCATATTCGATTATTATTATTGACGTTCTACTTACAATTCTTTCCGGATCTTATTCGTCATGGTCATGTGTTTATATTAGATACGCCTTTATTCAGGGTAAGGAATAAAAAGGAAACCATTTATTGTTACAGCGAAGAAGAAAAAGCAGCCGCAATAGCAAAATTAGGTGGAAAACCTGAGATCACGCGATTTAAAGGATTGGGAGAGATCTCTCCGGATGAATTTGGTGGATTTATTGGAGATGATATCAAATTAGAGCCTATTCTTTTAAGCAAAGAGACAAGTATTCAGTCATTGCTCACTTTTTATATGGGCAAAAATACACCGCAACGCCAGGAATTTATAATTGAAAATTTAAAGATTGAAAAGGATCTGGTTAAGGAAGAACAAAAGGCAGAAACACCGGAAGAAGTGGAGGTTTAACTATGGATGGGGAATTAAGCAACGGGGACGGACAATTTACATCACACGATGAGCAACTTCATGAAGTAGTTCATGTCTCAGGGATGTATGAAAATTGGTTTTTGGATTATGCTTCCTATGTCATTTTGGAACGTGCTGTACCGGCGATCCAGGATGGCCTGAAACCTGTACAACGCAGGATTTTACATGCCATGAAGGAAATGGATGATGGTCGCTTTAATAAAGTGGCCAATATTATCGGGAGCACGATGCAATATCATCCTCATGGAGATGCTTCCATTGGAGATGCAATAATCGGATTGGGCCAAAAAGAATTACTGATTGACCAGCAGGGTAACTGGGGAGACATCAGGACAGGAGATAGTGCTGCAGCCCCGAGATACATTGAAGCACGGTTGTCAAAGTTTGCTCTGGAAGTTTTGTACAATCCTCAAACGACTGAATGGCAGCTTTCCTACGATGGCAGAAAAAAAGAACCTGTAACATTTCCTGTCAAATTTCCTTTATTACTTGCCCAGGGGGTAGAAGGTATTGCTGTTGGGCTATCCACTAAAATTCTTCCGCACAATTTCTGTGAATTATTAATTGGATCTATTGATATTCTTAAGGGCAAAAAGGTAAATATTTTACCTGATTTTCCTACCGGTGGATATGCAGATTTTTCGGATTATAATGAGGGATTACGGGGAGGCCGGGTAAAAGTAAGAGCTAAAATTGAAGAGCTGGATAAGAAAACGCTAATTATCAAGGATATCCCTTTTGGCACAACGACCACAAATCTGATTGAATCTATTGTTAAGGCCAATGACAAGGGTAAAATCAAGATAAAAAAAGTAGTAGATAATACAGCTAAGGATGTGGAGATACTGGTAAGCCTCTCGCCAAATCAATCCCCGGATATCACCATCGACGCACTTTACGCATTTACGGATTGCGAAGTATCTGTAGCGCCAAATAGCTGTGTGATTGTAGATGAAAAACCCTTATTTCTCAGTGTTGATGAAATTTTGAAAATTTCCACTCATCAAACTGTTGGATTATTAAAAAGCGAGCTTGAAATCAGAAAGGCTGAATTGCTTGAAAAGATACTATTCTCATCGCTTGAGAAGATTTTCATTGAAAACAGGATCTATCGTGATATTGAGGAGTGTGAGACCTGGGAAGCAGTCATTGACACCATAGATTTGGGCCTGGATCCATTTAAATCACAGTTCTATCGTGAAATAACAGCAGATGATATCGTTCGGTTGACGGAGATTAAAATCAAGCGAATTTCTAAATTTGATGCATTCAAAGCTGATGAGTTACTAAAAAAACTCCAGCAAGAGTTAGAAGAAACAGAGTTTCAATTAGCCCATCTCACAGAGTTTGCCATTAATTATTTCAAAAATTTACTTGATAAGTATGGCAAGGGCCGGGAGCGCAAAACTGAGATTCGTGCTTTTGATACCATTGCGGCTACGGTGGTTGCTGCCAATAATGCAAAGCTATATATAAACAGAGAGGACGGATTTATTGGATATGGGCTAAAAAAGGACGAGTATATCTGCGATTGTTCTGATCTGGATGATATCATTGTTTTTCGACGCGATGGTAAGATGGTAGTGAGTAAAATTGCGGAAAAAGTGTTTGTCGGGAAAAACATTGAATATGCTGGAATATTCAATAAAAATGATGAGCGAATGGTATATAACATGGTATATCTTGATGGGAAAACCGGACGCTCCATGATCAAACGATTCAATGTAAAAGGGATTACCCGTGATAAAGAATATGATTTAACAAAAGGGGAAAAAGGTTCGCATCTGCTATATTTTAGTGCAAATCCTAATGGCGAAGCTGAAGTAATTACCGTAAATCTATCCAGCAGAAGTCGGGCGCGTATCAAAGTTTTTGATTTTGATTTTTCAACACTCGAAATAAAGGGCAGAAGTGCAGGTGGTAATATTTTAACCAGATATCCCGTCCGTAAAATTCAACTTAAATCAGAAGGGAAATCAACACTTGGCGGTGTGAATATTTATTATGACGATGCTATTGGACGACTGAATAGGGATGAACGAGGTAAGCATCTGGGCAATTTCAATGCTGATAACAGTATTCTGGTGATTTATGATGATGGTTCCTACGAGCTAACATCCTTTGAATTAACCAACCGGTATGAATTTGAGCATGTAAAACTGATTGAAAAATTTAATCCTGAAACAATAATTACTGCAATATACCTGGATGGGAGCACGAAAAATTCATACATTAAAAAATTTCTTATTGAGACAACTACGTTAAATAAGAAGTTCCCGTTCATTAGTGAATCAAGGGGTTCGAAGTTGCTTTATGCCTCCTCCAAAAATAATATTGTTCTGGCCGTGGATCTCAAGAAAAAAAGATCAAAAGAAACCGTTGAGTTTATTTTGGAAGAAATGGTTGGGGTAAAGGGATGGAAAGCTGTTGGCAATAAATTCTCCTCTTATCCAATCGTCAGGATAAAGGAAATCACAGGAGAAGAAAACCAGATAGAGACCTATATTGAAGGAGGTGAAAGCGAAAATGATTTAACAGAAGAGCCTGTGGATCTATCAACTGAAAACAGC
>WOR8_10002326_pt1 | contig 26140 bp, 29 predicted proteins | sample DeeMarSeWOR38_10_FD_19890 | JGI IMG/M metagenome (IMG submission 19890) | reverse complement strand
AGGTCGTCTCCATCCGCCTGACCGACGAGCGCTTCTATCACATCGATACGTGTTTCTGCCCGCTCACCGACGGTTTCCTGATGTATCACCCGCCGGCATTCGACTTCGACTCGCGCATGGCGATAGAGACCCGCATTCCGCCGCACAAGCGCATCATCGTGGATACGATCGACGCCGGTAATTTTGCATGCAATGCGGTCAACATAGGTGATCGCGTGTTCCTGCATCAACATAGGTGATCGCGTGTTCCTGCATCGCGCGTCCGAGCCGCTGAAAGCAAGACTGATGCTGGCCGGCTTCAAGGTGCAGGAGATCAAGCTCACCGAGTTCCTCAAGGCCGGCGGCTCGGCGAAGTGCCTGACGCTGAAACTCAACGAACCGCTGCACGGCTGATCGGTAGTGAGCACGTTTCATCGTTACCGGATATTGCCGCACGACCCGGCCGCGCACCTGTTCGAGGTGCAGCTGACCGTCGAGCGTCCTGACCCGGCCGGCCAGGTGTTCTCGATGCCCGCGTGGATACCGGGCAGCTACATGATTCGCGACTATGCTCGCAACGTGGTATCGATTCGCGCCGAGTCCGACGGCCGCGACGTGCCGCTGGAGAAACTCGACAAGAGCACCTGGCGCGCGGCGCCCGTGAAAAAGCCGCTGATACTGATTGCCGAGATTTTTGCTTACGACCTGAGCGTTCGTGGTGCCCATCTCGACAATACCCATGCTTACTTCAATGGGTCTTGCGTGTTCTTCGCCGTTTGCGGCCAGGAGGACCTGCCCTGCGAACTCGAGATCGAGCCGCCGGATGGCAGTGCAGCGAGCGAATGGCGCGTCGCGACCTCGATGCGACGGAAGGACGCGCCGCCGTACGGCTTCGGTACCTACACGGCCGTCGACTACGCGGAACTGATCGATCACCCGGTGGAGGCCGGTCACCTGACCATCGGCGAATTCGAGGTGCGGGGGATTCCGCATGCGATCGCGATCCGCGGCAAGACGCGTGTCGACATGGGCCGTCTGTGCCACGACCTGGCAACGCTGTGCGACCGCCACATGGCGTTGCTCGGCGTTCCCGAGGGCTTCGATCGCTACGTTTTCCTGTTACACGCACCGGGCAGCGGCTACGGTGGCCTCGAACACCGCTGGTCGTCGAGCCTGGTCTGCGCGAGGGACAGTCTTCCTGCGCGCGGCGAGGACTCGGTGGGCGATGCCTACCGGACATTCCTGGGTCTTGCGAGCCACGAGTACTTTCACGCCTGGAACGTGAAACGCATGAAGCCCGCGGTGTTTACGCCGTATGACCTTTCGACGGAGACACACACCGGGCTGCTGTGGGTATTCGAGGGGATCACTTCCTATTACGATGACCTGGCGCTCGTGCGTTCCGGGCTGGTCACCGAGACGAGTTACCTCGAGCTGCTGGGCCGGACGATCACGAAAGTACTCAGGGGCGGCGGCCGGCTGCGGCAGAGCGTCGAGGAGTCGAGCTTCGACGCATGGACCAAGTTCTACAATGCGCAGCGAGACCGGCGGCCGCGCGTCGCTCGACGACGTCATGAAGGCCTGCTGGCAACGCTGGGGAGACGCCGGCGAGGGCATGCCCGAGGACGGCTTCGAAACGATGGCGGCGGAAGTGTCGGGGCTCGACCTGGAGGACTTCTTCAATGCATCGGTGAGGGGCACCGGTGAACTGCCGCTGGAGGCGCTGCTGCATTCGCACGGCATCCAGTACCACGTGCGGGCCGCATCCGGCCCCAGCGACAAGGGCGGACAGAAGCTGGGGAATTCGAAGCAGCGGGGTGTGTGGCTGGGCGCGACGCTGACCGCGACGAACGGCAAGTCGAGCTTCACATCCGTACTGAACGGCGGGCCCGCCGAGCTGGCGGGTGTCGCGCCGGGCGACGAAGCGGTGGCGCTGGACGGGCTGCAGCTGACGGCGGCCAACGCCGACGCCCGCCTCAAGGCCTACCGCGATGGTGACGAGCTTGACCTGGTCGTATTCCGCGGCGACGAACTCGTGTCGACCCGGATTCGACTCGCCTCGGCGCCGCTGGATACCTGTTACCTCGAGCTGGTAGAAGACGTCGAGCTGGACGTGGAATCGCGCCGCATGGCTTGGCTGCACGGCTAGGCGAGGCCGTGTCGATCCGCTTCCCGGGAAGTCCGCACCTGCGACTGTTTCTCGGCGCGGTGCTGATCAGCCTGTCGCCGGTGTGGGTGAAGCTGGTCTCCGTATCGCCGACGACGAGCGGTTTCTACCGGGTCGCGATCGGCAGCGCGACCGCGCTGCTGCTGATGGCTTTCGCGAGACAGAAGCTGCGGCTCTCGACGCGCGCCTGGTTGCTGGTCGGGCTCGCCGGCGCGTTCTTTTCCCTCGACCTGTTCTTCTGGCACCGCTCGATCATCTATGTCGGTCCCGGGCTTGCGACCCTGCTCGCGAACTTCCAGGTCTTCATCATGATGTTCGCGGGTATCGTGTTGCTGCGCCAGAAGCCCAGCGGATCGCAGCTGCTCGCCGTGCCGCTCGCGCTCGTAGGCCTGGCGATGATCATCGGGCTCGACTGGCAGCGCCTGCCGGGCGACTACAGGCTGGGCGTCATATTCGGGTTGCTGACTGCCGTCGTTTATGCCGGTTACCTGCTCTCGCTGCGCGGCGCGCGGATCAACAGCGAGAGCCGCTTGCCGTTGCCCGAGGTTGCGGTAGTGTCGCTGGTGTGCACCGCATTGCTGCTGCTCATCGCCCAGGCGGAGGGCGTGTCGCTCGCCGTACCGGATGTTTCGGACATCAAGTGGCTGCTCGGCTACGGCATCCTGTCGCATACCTTCGGCGCCCTGTTGCTCGCGAGCAGCCTGCCGCACGTGTCGACGACTGAAGCCGGGCTGGCGCTGTTGCTGCAGCCGACCTTGAGCTTCGTCTGGGACATCCTGTTCTTCGGCCGGCCGATGCAGGCGATCGAAATCGCCGGCGCGGCGATCGCGCTAATCGCCATCTACCTGGGCTCGCGAAAAGCACAGTAGGATCGGTTCTCGAACCGCGATGCTTCGCGGGCCCAGGCCCGCTCCTACAGCAGGTGCAGCGCGGCCGGCAGGATCTCGATCTCGAATTCCGACTGCATCGGCTGCACTTCACCGTCGAGGTGTGACGGCACCGGCTCCGATGCCGAGACCGTCACGCGCTGCACAGAAGAGTGCACGATCTCGGGTTCTTCCATGTGGCTCCCGCGCACCAGTTTCGGCAACAGCTGCAAGATGCGACGGCCCGTGACGGGTGCCGCGATCAGCAGTTCAAGCCTGCCGTCGTCGTTCTGCGCCATGGGTGCGATATGGAACATGCCGCCAACCCAGGGACCGTTGCTCACGTTGGCGAGCGTCAGCGGACCGTCCCACCGGAACTCGCCGGCCGCGATACGCATCTCCGGTGTCGCTATGCCATCCATCATCGCGCGGAAGATCGCGACCAGGTAGACGAGATCGCCGATCGGCCAGCGATAGGCGCGGGCGATCTTCGTCACTTTCGCATCCAGACCAATGCCGGCACCGTTGGCAAACCAGCGCTCGTTCATGCGGCCGAGATCGATGCCGCGCGGGCTGGCGCCGTCCGCGAGGCGGCGCGCAAGCAGCGTGGTCGCCGCTTCCCAGTCGAGAGGGATGCCCGCCGCTTTCGCAAAATCATTGCCGGTGCCGACGGGCACGACGCCCAGTGCGGCGCCGCCGCCGGCCGCCATGATTCCGTTTACGGCCTCGTGGATACTGCCGTCACCGCCGGCGACGATAAGCTGCTTCGTGCCGCCGAGCACCGATTCCCGGACCTGGGTTTCCAGGTCGCCGACGGCAACGCTCTGCTGCACGGTTACTTCGACGCCCGCTTCCCCAAGCAGCTCCGCGATGCGCGGCAGGCGACGTTTTGCACGGCCGCGTCCGGCAACGGGGTTCAGGAACAGCGCAGGGTGTCTGGTCGTCATCGCGTGACCGTCGTGCAGGGTACCCGATGCTACAATGCGCCGGTCGCCACTGGCAAAGGTCAACCGTGATGCTCGAACTCGGCGTCAAGTTCCTGCTCAGCTATTTCCTCGGCTCCGTTATGGGCGCCATGGTCATGGGCCGTATTCGCGGCGGCGTCGATATCCGTACCATGGGCAGCGGCAACGCGGGCGGAACCAATGCGCTGCGGACGCAGGGCCCGGCTTTCGCGCTCGGAGTCGTGATTATCGACGTCGGCAAGGGCATCGTCGGCGCGGGCGTCATTCCTGCGCTCGACCTGCCGTTCGTCGGCATCGACCCGGAGGTATCGAGATCCTGGCTTGCACTCTGTTGCGGGGCGGCGGCGGTGTTCGGCCATGTCTGGCCGTTCTATCACCGGTTCCGCGGCGGCAAGGGGGCGGCAACCTACGTCGGCACCTTCGTCGCGCTGAACCCGGCCGTCATCTTGCCGATGCTGCTCGTATGGGCCTGCGTCGTGGTGCTGTCGGGATACGTCGGGCTGGCGACAATGACGGCGGCAGTTTCCGTACCGTTGTGGCTCGCGGTCACCCGGCTGCCCGGCGACCAGGGACTGTTCATCTATTCCGCTGTCATGGCGCTGTTCATCATGTTCTGGCATCGCTCCAACATCCAGCGCATGCGTGAGGGCGTGGAGAACCGCAACGAGAGGCTGATGCTGTTCCGTCGCAAGGGACGGGTCACGGATAATGAGCAGCATTGACGCGGCGGCAATCCGCGGCGCACTGGACCCGGCGAGCGTCGCGACGATGGCGCAGCTCGATGTCTTCACGGAAATCGATTCGACGAATGCCTGGCTGATGGCGCAGCCTGCGCCGGACCCGGGTATGCACCGCATCGCGATCGCGGATCACCAGACCGCGGGGCGGGGGCGCGGCGGCAAGGGCTGGCTGTCGGCGCCCGGGTCGAGCCTGTGCCTGTCGATTGCGCACACGTTCAGGAGCAGGCCAGCCAACCTGTCGGCGCTGACCCTCGCGGTCGGCGTGGCAGCTGTGGGCGCACTGCGCGGCGCCGGCGTCGATGGCGTCAAACTGAAGTGGCCGAACGACATCGTCGCATGCGACGGCAAGCTCGGCGGCATGCTCGCCGAATCCCATCATCGGTCGGAACCCGGCGCCGCCGTGGTCATCGGCATCGGGGTCAATCTCGAGCTCCCGCCCGCGATCCTCGCGAACGTGGATGCCGGCTGGGCACATTCACCGGTGGACCTCAACAGCATCCTCGGACGCCGGGTGTCGCGCGAGTCGCTTGCGGCAGCGGTGATCGATCACATCGTCGATGCTCTGCCGGCGTTCGAAACGCAGGGGTTCAGTGCGTTCGCCGAGAGCTGGCGCAGCTATGACTGGCTGCGCGGGCGCGCGATTGCCGTGGAACAATCCGGGGGGACGGTGCGAGGCACGGCCTGCGGAATCGACAGTGACGGTGCGCTGTTGGTGCGGAACGCCGACAGCACGATGCGTGTGATCTCGGGATCCATCCGGGTGGACGGAATCGGGAGTGCGTTGTCGTGAAGGCACTTTTACTGGACGTCGGCAATACGCGTCTCAAATGGGGCGTACTCGACCACGGGCAGATCCATAAGACCGGCCATATCGCGATGCGGAAGGTTCGTGACGAAGGGCTCGGCATTCTGACATCGCGGCTGCCGCGCAACGTCGATACGGTGTACGTGAGCAACGTTGCCGGCGCGACCTTCGCGACGCGCCTGTCCGGGGTGATCGGGGCGCACTGTGGCTGCGACGTGCACTTCGCGAAGTCGGAACGCGAGGCTTGCGGTATCCGAAGCGGCTACCGCCATCCCCGGCGCCTTGGCGTCGACCGCTGGGTGGCGATGATCGGCGCATGGGCGGAACTGGCGTCCGCCTGTGTCGTCGTGGATGCCGGCACCGCTGTGACGATCGATGCGATCGACGACGACGGACAGCACCTCGGCGGCCAGATACTCCCGGGCGTAAGGCTCATGTTCGAGGCGCTCGCGGCCAGCACCAGCGACATCCCTCCGGTTGGCGGGAAGCTGGCGGCGGCATCGGGGCTCGACATGTTCGGGGACACGACCAGCAAAGCGGTGCAGCACGGCGCGTGGAACGCGGTCGCTGGTGCCGTCGACCGAGCAATTACAACTTTGCGATCAAACGCTTACGAACCGGCGGTGGTCTTGACCGGCGGCGATGCGTCGCGCATGCTAACGGCGCTTGGCACCGAATCCCTGCATCGCCCGCACCTTGTTCTCCAGGGTCTGGCCAGGATGCTGCAAGACACCTTAGACGAGCGATGAAAAACCTCCTGTTACTGCTGCTGCTGGCGAACATCCTGTACTTCCTGTGGGGGTGGTTCGCGGAGAAGTCGCCGCAGCCGGGCATCGCGATCGTTGACGAGTCGGACCTCGGGCCGCCGCTCGAGGTGACGGCAGACCGCTCCGAGGAGGCCGTTGCGAGCGTAGGCGCAGTGCTCGGTTCCGGCGAGCCCTCCGACCTCGAGGCCGTGGTGGGCCGTTCCTGCGTCACCGTCGGTCCGTTTCGCGCGATCGCCGACGCCGACAGTGCCCAGACGCGCTACTCGGGCGAGGGCATGCGCACCGAGGTGCGGTCGGCGGTTGGCCAGATTTTCGTCGGTCACTGGGTGCAGATCCGCAACGTCGAGAGCCGGGCAGCCGGTAACGAGATACTCCGCAAGCTCCGGGATGGCGGGCTCGGCGATGCTTATATCGTCGAAACGGACGACGAGGGCATCAAGATTTCGCTCGGGCTTTTCGGCGACATCAACGGCGCCGAGAAGATCGAACTTCAGGCCAAGGGGATCGGTTTCAATGCGGAGATCACCCCGCGCATGAACGAAGGCACCGTGTATTTCGTCGATATCGCATTGCCGCCGGGGCGGGGCGCGGGCGCGATTATCGAGCAGTACGGTGAGGACAAGGTGAAACTCAGGGATACCGCCACCTGCCCGCAGGGCCAATAAGGTGACGGAGGCGCTTGAGTCCGTGGGGCGAAAAGCCAATAATTCGGCACCCCTGCAGGGACGCCTGGAAAAACAAGGCCGGCATAGCTCAGCTGGTAGAGCAACTGATTTGTAATCAGTAGGTCCCGGGTTCGACTCCTGGTGCCGGCACCAAATATGCAGGGCCCCGGAAAGGGGCCCTTTCCATTTGCGACGAATTAGCTTTGATTCAGGGGGTAAGCTGTTATACTCCGCCTCGCTTGAATCTGCGTCTGATATTTATGTTCACCATTTCGAAGTTCCATCTTTAGTACCTCGTCCTGTTTTCATAAGTAATAGCAACGTTTCCAGCAACTTGGCCTTCACAAGAAGGCTCCCATTACTTTTGAAAAGATAGGATTAAGACTATGTCTACTAAAGGAACTGTTAAGTGGTTCAATGACGCCAAAGGCTTTGGCTTTATCGAGCAAGAATCTGGCCCCGACGTATTTGCCCATTTCAGCGCTATTACAGGCGATGGACACAAGACGTTGACCGAGGGTCAAAAAGTCGAGTTCACTCTTACTCAGGGCCAGAAAGGCCCGCAGGCCGAGAACATCGTAGCGATCTAATTCGCGCGATTTGGCCGGCAACGCAGTAATTGCTGGACAACCTCACTCCTCTTTGGAGTTGGGGCATGAAAGGGCGAGACCAGTAGGTCTGGCCCTTTTTTTGTTGGCCCGGGCAGTAAGCCAGGCGTCTCGCAATGTTCCTGCTGACCGATCCTGCCGCGTTACGAGAAGGTGCCCGATCTTTCGGTTTTCCGGCACTCAGGACCCTCCGCGGCCTGATTACCCCCGGAAAAGACACCATTTCAGGTTATACTCGATGATCTGGCCTCTCTTCATAATCACTCGAGTTGCTCGGATCGAATGAACGGATCTGATTGCTCGCACGCGAACATCCATGGTTGATGCAGCCCAAGCAACAGCGCCGTCGTACAAAATCGTATCGGTCCGGCGCGCCAAACCGAAGCCTGACTTCGAGGGCGCCAATTGGTACGACTATGTGATCTCGTATGAAGGCAAGGACAATATTCATGGCTACCGACGAGGGGACCTCGAAGCTGTCACGACGGCGCTCGAAGAGATCGTCGCTCACCTGAACGAACGGCACGCGGGGCGCTTTCACAAGACCGGCCGGGTCCACCTGACATTGACTCCGAAGAAGAAAACCTGAGTGTCGTGATGTCGGCCCCTGGTCAATAGCGTTCCGTCCGATTGGTCTGCTTCAAATCCTCTGATTGTCCGGTAACGCCAAGAACTGCCTTCCGGGAGGCGTGCAATAGAATGACCTCGGCTGTCAGCGGCGCACAGTGATCGCCGGGGCTGAGGCCATCTGCAGTCAATTCACCATGCCGATCGCATCCTGTGCGAGTTCCCGACGGCCCACCTCAACCGGGAGAGAGAAAATGGCATTTTTGAGCGCGAAAATGAAAGGCTGGGCGGGGACTCAGACTCCTGATCGAGTAGCGTCTGAATCCACAGCAGCAAACGGCGTATTCGGGCGATCCAGTTCTTGACCACCAGGCCGCCAGTCCGGCTGTTGGCGCCGGTAGCGGTACGCTGCCCCTAGCTGCCAGAACGTGGCGGCAGGCCCGAGTGCTGCGTCAGCAATTTGCCGCGGCGCACCCGCTTTTCGTGGGCTTGCCTGGTGTTCTTGCGTCGGGCCGACTCCTTCACCTTGTACCCCTTCGGCTGCTCAGCGGGCACGAGCTGGTCGGGGCCCGACCCGATCAGGTGCTCGAGCTGCATCTCCTTCAACGCCTCGCGGATCATCGGCCAGTTGTCCGGGTCGTGGTAGCGCAGCAGCGCCTTGTGCAGGCGGCGCTTGACACGGCCCTTCACGATCTCGACCTTCTCGCTGTCATAGGTGACCTTGCGCAGCGGATTCTTCGACGAGTGGTACATGGCCGTCGCGGTCGCCATCGGCGACGGATAGAAGGCCTGCACCTGGTCCGCACGGAAGTTGTACTTCTTTAGCCAGAGGGCCAGGTTGACCATGTCGAGGTCGGTCGTGCCCGGGTGCGCGGCAATGAAATAGGGAATAAGGTACTGCTCCTTGCCGGCTTCCCTGCTGTACTTCTCGAAAAGTTCTTTGAACTGGTCGTAGCTGCCGATGCCCGGCTTCATCATCTTGTCGAGCGGGCCGCGCTCGGTGTGCTCGGGTGCGATCTTGAGATAGCCGCCGACATGGTGCGTGACCAGTTCCTTCACGTACTCCGGATCCTTGACCGCAAGGTCGTAGCGCAGTCCAGAGGCAATCAGCACCTTCTTGATGCCCGGCAGTGCGCGCGTCTTGCGATACAGCTGTGTCAGCGACGAGTGATCCGTGTTGAGGTTGTTGCAGATGCCCGGGAACACGCAGCTCGGCCTGCGGCACGCGGCCTCGATTTCCCTGCTCTTGCAGGCGAGGCGGTACATGTTCGCCGTCGGGCCGCCGAGATCCGAGATGACGCCTGTGAAGCCCGGCACGGTGTCCCTAATCTTCTCGACCTCCTCGAGGATCGATTCTTCCGAGCGGCTCTGGATGATCCGGCCTTCGTGTTCCGTGATGGAACAGAAAGTGCAGCCGCCGAAGCAACCGCGCATGATGTTGACGGAGAAGCGGATCATCTCGTAAGCAGGGATCCTCGCGTCGCCGTAGGCCGGGTGCGGCACCCTGGAGAATGGCAGACCGAAGACATAGTCCATCTCGGCGGTGGTCAGGGGTTCGGCCGGCGGATTCAGCCACAGTTCCTGCCGGCCGTGGGCCTGCACGAGAGCCCGGGCGTTGCCGGGGTTGGTTTCGAGATGCAGCACGCGGCTCGCGTGGGCGTACAGCGCCTTGTCGTTACGCACTTTCTCGTAGGAGGGCAGCCTTATCACGGAGCGCGCGCGGTTCTTCTTTGCATCGGGCACGAAGCGCAGTACGTTGCCCCCGGGCTCCGGCTCTCCCTCGGCTTGCTTCGTGGCGCAGGCCTCGGTCTCCTGGGTGTTGACGTAAGGACTCACGATCGCGTCCACGCGCCCGGGCCGGTCGATCCGGGTCGAGTCGATCTCCCACCAGCCTTCCGGCGTGTCCTTTCTCAGGAAGGCGGTGCCGCGGATGTCGGTGATCTCGCCGACGTGCTCGCCGCGCGCCAGGCGGTGCGCGAGTTCGACCACGGCCCGCTCGGCGTTGCCGTAGAGCAGGATGTCCGCATGCGCATCGACCAGGATCGAGCGCCGCACCTTGTCCTGCCAGTAGTCGTAGTGCGCGATGCGCCTGAGCGAAGCCTCGATGCCGCCGAGGACGATCGGCACGTTGCCGTAAGCTTCCTTGCAGCGCTGCGAATAAACCAGCGAGCAGCGGTCCGGTCGCCGCCCGCCGACGCCGCCCGGTGTATAGGCATCGTCGTTCCTGACTTTGCGGTCCGCGGTGTAGCGGTTGATCATCGAATCCATGTTGCCGGCCGCGACACCGAAGAACAGGTTCGGCCTGCCGAGCGCCTCGAAGGGCTCTTTCGAATGCCAGTCGGGTTGGGCGATGATGCCGACGCGGAACCCCTGCGCTTCGAGCAGGCGCCCGATGATGGCCATGCCGAAAGACGGGTGATCGACGTAGGCGTCGCCCGTCACGATGATGATGTCGCACGAGTCCCAGCCAAGCGCGTCCATCTCGGCGCGCGACATCGGCAGAAACGGCGCGGTGCCGTAGCACTCCGCCCAGTATTTATCGAAGCCGTAAAGGGGTTTTGCGGATCGCATAAAAGGATTGTAGCGTGCCGATCAGGCACCCATCGCTATTGTTCGGCGGCTGCAGGCGGCGGCGAATCGTGCTCGACCATGATCAGCTCCCCCAGCGGAAAGCCGAGTTCGCCGGCCTTGGCCAGCAGCCGCTCGAGTATCGCGTCGTCGAGGTCCGGTGTGCGGCTAAGGATCCACAGGTAGGACGTGTCGGGTCCGGCGACCATCGAATACTGGTAGCCGTCCATGTCCAGATCGAAGACGTTGTAGCCGCCATAGAAAGGGCCGAAGAACGAAACCTTCAGCTGCCCCACGTCCTCTTCGCCGACGAAGTAGGCTTTACCCTCGGCCTCGTTCCATTCCCCGTCTTCCGCGTTGTAACCGCGGTTGACGACCTTTACGCCGCCGCCGTCGCGCAGGCTGTAGTGGGCCGTGACGTTCGAAAGGCCGCGTTCGAAGCTGTGGTCGAGGCGGGCGATCTCGTACCAGGTTCCGAGGTAGCGGTTCAGGTCGAATCCTGAGACAGGTTCCACGCCTTCGGGCGCGCCGGTGCAGGCCGATAACAACACGGCCAGGGCTGTCAGCAGGGGGGCGGTCCTTGTTCGAATACGGTTTTCCATCAACGGGGTCACCTCGGGCACATCAGTCGTGCGAAACTATATCAGCAAGCCGGCGGCAACGGTCGGCTTCCCATGGCTGTCATCAATAATCCTCGCGAGGGGTCAAATGAGTCACGAAGAACACCACAGGGTCCACCGGGTAGGCTGGCTACGCGCGGCCGTACTCGGTGCAAACGACGGCATTGTCTCGACCGCGAGCCTCATTATCGGCGTGGCGGCTGCGCAGACGACACAGGAGAACGTCCTGCTCGCCGGGGCGGCGGGCCTGGTGGCAGGCGCCATGTCGATGGCGGCCGGGGAGTACGTGTCGGTCAGCTCGCAGGCCGATACGGAGCGCGCTGACCTGGAAATCGAAAAACGCGCGCTCGAACAGAATTACGACCTGGAGAAAGACGAGCTCGCCGGTATCTATGTCAACCGTGGCCTGGAACCGGCCCTGGCCGAGGAGGTCGCGCATCAGCTCATGGAGCACGATGCGCTTGCCGCGCATGCAAGGGATGAAATCGGCATCTCCCACAAGGTCAACGCCCAGCCCGTGCAGGCAGCATGGTCGTCGGCTGCGACATTTACGATCGGGGCGGCGCTGCCGCTGATCGTCGCCTGGCTCGTCAGTGGTGCGAACCAGATCTGGGCCGTCGCCATTTCGTCGCTGTTCTTCCTCGCGTTCCTCGGTGGTCTTGCCGCCCGGGCCGGTGGCGCGCCGATCCTCATCGGCGCGGTCCGGGTCACGTTCTGGGGCGCATTGGCGATGGCTTTGACCGCCCAGGTCGGGCGCATGTTCGGCGTGGTCGGCTGAGCGGGCACATCGATTGTCAGCCTGCGCTGTCTTCCTGCGTATCGCCGAGCGGCAACAACAGGTCCTCGAGGAAAAACGCCGCGAGTGACGAACGGCCCGCAAGGCCCGACTTGCGGTACACGGCCCGCGACTGTTCGCGCACTGTCCGCTCACTCGTGCTCCGTATCGCTGCAATTTCCTTGTGGCTGCACCCCTTAAGCAACAGCAGACCGACCTCGCTCTCCGCGCGCGTCAGCTGCCACTGCCTGAACTGCGCTTCAATCGCGCTGCCGAGGCCCTGCAGCAGTCCGCGATTTTGCTCCTGCCAGCGCCGGGCCTGGTCCCGCGCGGCGGCGAGGTCCGTGCGCGTCCTCTCGAAGCGTCGCCAGAGCAGGGCGATACCGATTGTGGCTGCGAACAGCACCAGGACTTCTATGCCGAAGTGCCTCCAGTCGGCGCCCTCGCCGTAGTCCATCACCAGGTCCCACGCAATAAGCGCGGCGATGGCCGCGAACAAGCCGATAAATACCCGGCGAGAGCGCTGCTCGTGTATGTCATCCGACATATAAGGGGGGATTTCCTCGCGAGATCGGACGTGTAGTAGGAATGACCGATTGTAGCACTGCCCGTAATGGTCGACCGTTGCCACTCCCCTCACACGGAGTACGAAAATGCAGCAGGGAAATGAACAGATCAGGGTATGGGATCCGCTCGTACGTATCGGCCACTGGACACTGGTAAGCGCATTCTTTCTGGCCTATCTCACCGAGGACGAGTTGCTCACGCAGCACGTATGGGCAGGTTACGTCGTTGCGGCTGTCGTCCTGGTACGCATTACCTGGGGCTTCGTCGGCAAGCGGCATGCCCGATTCCGGGACTTCGTGCGCGGGCCGGGAACCACGCTCCGCTACCTCGGCGACATCGGCAGGAGCCGGGCGAAGCGCTACCTCGGCCACAACCCGGCGGGCGGCGCGATGATCCTCGCGTTGCTGGCGAGCCTCCTGGTCACGACCTATTCGGGTCTGAAACTCTATGCGATCGAAGAGAACGCGGGCCCGCTGGCCGGGCTGACGGATATCGGGATTCCCGCTCCGGCGCTGATCACACCGGCACTCGCTGACGATGACGGTGGTGGACACGAATACGGGAGTGAACAGGCGGAGGAATTCTGGGAGGAACTGCACGAGATCGCCGCCAACCTGACGCTGTTTCTCGTCCTGCTCCACGTCGCCGGCGTGATCGTTGCGAGCCGCGCGCACCACGAGAATCTGGTCAGGGCAATGGTGACCGGACGCAAACGCCGTGACGCCGGTGATGCGGCGAATTGACGGTACAGAGCGCGCTCACGAATCGAGCTGGCGTTCCAGCTCGATCGCGAGTTCGATCTGCTCCAGTTCCTTGTCGATCTCCTGGATGCGCTGGATCAGGTCGCGGATTCTCGGCATCGCAAATTGCTGTGAGCCCGTGGAGTCGGCCCTGACCTCGTCGAGCTCGGCCTGCGCTTCCTCGCGCTCGCGCTGCAGTTCGCTGCGGCGCTCGCTCTCGGGCGAGAACGTATTGTCGTCACTCGTCGGCACGAATATTCCTCCCCAAAGCCCAAGCCGTCACGATAACGGATTTGACGCACGAGTACATATTCTCCGGCGGCTGATCAACGATGCTCTGCGAGAAATTTGCCGAGCATCCTGAATTCCTCCTCGCGGTCGGTGCCCCTGCGCCATGCGAGGCCGATAGTCCGGTAAGCATTCTCCTCCAGCGGCTTCATTCGGACCCGGGTGTTCTTCAGTAGCAGTGATTCGCGGGCCAGTTCGGGCAGGAACGTGATGCCGAGATCGGCGTCGACCATCTCGACGAGCGTGAGGATGCTGCTCGCACCGATGCGGCGCAGCTTTTGCGTATTGCGGATCTTGCAGGCGGCGAGGGCATGGTCGCGCAGGCAGTGCCCGTCTTCGAGCAGCAGGATGCTGTCGGCGTCGAGCCGGCTGAAACGGTAATTGTCCGGGTCGACGCGCTTGGTGCCCTGGCGGTAGGCCAGCGCGAAGCGGTCCTGGAACAGCGGCATGATCTCTACGCCGCGCATGTCGTACGGCAGGGCCAGGAGCAGCACGTCGAGGTCGCCGTCCATGAGCTTGTCATAGATGCGCTGCGACTGGTCTTCGTGCAGGTACAGCTCCAGTTTCGGGTACTTGCGCCGCAGCTTCGGCAGGGCAGCGGGCAACAGGAACGGCGCAATCGTCGGTATCACGCCGAGATGCAGCTCGCCGGTCAGCGGCTCGCGCTGGCCCCGCGCCATCTCGACGAGGCTTTCGACGTCGCGCAGGCACAGCCGCGCCTGCGTCGCCAGCTGCTGGCCCATCGCGGTAATAGTGACGCTGCGGTTGGTGCGGTCGACGAGCTGTACCTCCAGGAGTGACTCCAGCTCCTGTATCGCGTTGCTGAACGCCGACTGGGAGACGAAGCAGGTTTCGGCCGCACGGCCGAAGTGCTCCGTCTCGGTCAGCGCGACGAAGTAGCGCAACTGCTTGATTGTCGGTAATTTCATTGATCGATTAACTCGAATAGAGTGATCGTATTAAACCATTTTATTTATTAAACGCCTACCCCTACACTGCACAGCATGAAATCACGAGGGCAAAACCCGATGGAACTCAATATTGGCATCAACACCGAAGACAGGCAGCAGATCGCGGCCGGCCTATCGAAGTTGCTGGCCGACAGCTACTCGCTGTACCTCAAGACCCACAACTACCACTGGAACGTGGAGGGTCCGCTGTTCAACACCTTGCACCTGATGTTCGAGCAGCACTACACCGAACTTGCCACGGCAGTGGACGAAATCGCGGAGCGCATTCGCGCCCTCGGCGTAAAGGCGCCGGGCTCCTACACAGCATTCGGCAAGTTGACGAATATCGAGGAGGCGACCGGCGACGAGTCGGCCGAGGAAATGATCCGCCAGCTCGTCATCGGCCAGGAGACCGTTGCTCGCACGGCTCGCGAGGCCATCAAGGCGGCCGGGGCCGCAAGCGACGAGCCGACCGCCGACCTGCTGACGCAGCGGATGCAGATTCACGAAAAGAACGCCTGGATGCTGCGAAGCATGCTGGCCTGATCAGACGGTAATTACAGGAGACAACCATGTTCAAGAATATCGAAGGAAAGCGCGTGCCCAACGTCACGTTCAAGACGCGGCGCGACCACGAGTGGGTCGACCTCACGAGTGACGACGTCTTTGCCGGCAAGAACGTTGTCGTGTTCTCGCTGCCTGGCGCGTTCACGCCGACCTGTTCTTCCTCGCACGTGCCGCGTTACAACCAGCTCGCACCGGTCTTCAAGGCGCACGGCATCGACGAGGTCATCTGCGTGTCCGTGAATGATGCGTTCGTGATGTCGGAGTGGGCGCTTACCCAGAAAGCTGACCGAGTCACCTTCCTGCCTGACGGCAACGGCGACTTCACGGACGGTATGGGCCTGCTGGTAGGCAAGGAAGACCTGGGCTTCGGCAAGCGCTCATGGCGCTACTCGATGCTCGTCCGCGACGGCAAGATCGAGAAGATGTTCATCGAGCCGCAGGAACCGGGCGACCCGTTCCACGTATCCGATGCAGACACCATGCTCGACTACCTGGCCCCCAATGCCGAGAAGCCGCACGACGTCACCGTGTTCTCGCGGCCGGGCTGCCCGTTCTGCGCCAAGGCGAAAGGCCTGCTGCGCGATGCCGGCATCGAGTTCGAGGAACTGGTCCTGAACAAGGACTACACGGACCGGACGCTGCGTGCGGTCGCGAACGCGACCAAATACCCGCAGGTGTTTGTCGACGGCTCGCTCGTCGGCGGAGCCGACAACCTCGAGCGCTGGCTGCAGGACAACGGCAAGACCACGTCGCGAGACGCTGCGTAGTATCTCCTGACCCCCAAGCGGGGTAATCATACAGTCGGCCTCTCTCCCCCGAACCGGCTGTATTGATTCAGGGGCTGACTGGCTCTAAGCTGGTCAGTCCCTTTTTTTGTCGCGAGCCGACATGCAGATTTCAGACAACGCGTTATTCAGGCACCAGGCCTACATCGACGGCCGCTGGTGTGACGCCGACAGCGGCGAAACCCTCGCGGTTCTCAACCCGGCGAACGGCGAGAAGATTGCCGACGTCGCGAAGTGCGGTACGGCCGAAACGCGTCGTGCCATCGAGGCTGCGGAGCGCGCGCAAATCGAATGGCGCCAGGCCACCGCCAAGGAGCGCGGAGCGGTCCTGCGCAAGTGGCTGGAACTGATGCTCGACGCCCAGGAAGATCTTGCGCAGATCATGACGGCGGAGCAGGGCAAGCCGCTGGCGGAGTCGCGCGGCGAGATCGTCTACGGCGCGAGCTACCTGGAGTGGTTTGCCGAGGAAGCCAAGCGTGTTTACGGCGACACGATCCCGCAGCCGTCGAACGACAAGCGCATCGTCGTCATCAAGCAGCCGGTGGGCGTCGTCGCCTGCATCACACCGTGGAATTTCCCGAACGCCATGCTGGCGCGCAAGATTGCGCCGGCGCTCGCGGCCGGCTGTACCGTCGTCTGCAAACCCGCCAATGAAACGCCACTGTCCGCGTTCGCGATGGCCGAGCTCGCCGAACGCGCCGGCGTCCCCGCCGGCGTCATCAATATCGTCGCCGGCAATACGAAGGAGATCGGTGCGGAGCTGACGAGCAACCCCGTCGTACGCAAACTCACGTTCACCGGTTCGACCGCGGTCGGCAAGCTCCTGGTGGAGCAGTGCGCCGCCACGATGAAACGCACGTCGATGGAGCTGGGAGGGAACGCGCCGTTCATCGTGTTCGACGACGCGGACCTCGACGAGGCCGTCAAGGGCGCCATTATCTGCAAGTTCCGCAACGCGGGGCAGACCTGCGTCTGCGCGAACAGGATCATGGTCCAGGACGGCGTTTACGATGCATTCACGGCCAAGCTCGCAGCGGCCGTGGCCGACCTCAAGCTCGGAGACGGCACGCAGGACGGCGTCGACATCGGGCCGCTGATCAACGAGAAGGCCGCGAACGACGTGCTCGAGTTCGTGGATAGCGCGGTAGCGCAGGGAGCGCAGGTTGCGGCGGGCGGCAAACGCTCGAGCCTCGGCACCTGTTTCGTCGAGCCCACCCTGCTCACCCACGTGACGGACGACATGCGCGTGTTCCGGGAGGAGATCTTCGGCCCCATTGCGCCGCTGTTCCGGTTCGAGGACGAGGCCGAGGCCATCGCGATGGCGAACGATACCGAATTCGGCCTCGCGAGTTATTTCTACGCGCGCGACATCGGGCGCATCTGGCGGGTCGGCGAGGGACTCGAATACGGCATCGTCGGCATCAACACCGGGATCATCTCGAACGAGATGGCGCCGTTCGGCGGTGTGAAGGAATCCGGGCAGGGTCGCGAAGGTTCGAAGTACGGTCTCGATGATTATCTCGAGATCAAGTACATGTGCATCGGCGGCATCGACGCCTGATCTTCAGGCCCGCTCCTGCGGGCACGGTCAAACGTATGCGTAGGAGCGCGCCTCGGCGCGCGATCGATGCCCGGATCGCGCTTCGAGAAGCGCTCCTACAGTTCGGTCCACTTGTGTATTCAGGTCCGATTCTGGCTGGTTTTGACAGGACGGGGGTCTATACTCGTCTGCATGACGCAGCAGGAAGTCTTTGAGCGAGCGCGGCAATCACGCGATGCGCGTTTCGACGGGCAATTTTATATCGGCGTGAAAACGACCGGCATCTACTGCCGGCCGATCTGCCCGGCGAATGCGCCGAAGAGCGAGAACGTGACCTTCTTCCCGACGGCGGCGGCTGCCAGCGAGGCCGGCTACCGTCCGTGCCTGCGTTGCCGGCCGGAATGTGCGCCCGGCACGGCCGCATGGAGCGGAACGTCGACCACGGTGCGCCGCGGACTCAAGCTGATCGCCAACGGGGCGCTCGACAACAGCAACGTCGAAGACCTGGCGACCCGTCTCGGTGTGACGAGCCGGCATTTGCGGCGGCTGTTCACGCGGCACCTCGGCGCCAGCCCGCTTGCGGTCGCGCATACCCAGCGACTCCATTTCGCAAAGCAGCTCATCGACCAGACCCGGATGCCGATGCAGGACATCGCGCTTGCGGCCGGCTACGGCAGCGTCCGCCGTTTCAATGACTCGTTCGTCAAGACCTACGGACGTTCGCCGCGTGAACTGCGCCGCGCCGGAGACGCAGCCGACGCCGAAGCTCGGGGAACCACGCTGACCGTGCGGCTTCCCTGCCGCAAGCCGTTCGACTGGCAGCGGCTGCTGGCGTTCTTCTCCGCGCGCGCTGTCCCCGGTGTCGAAGCGATCGACGACCGCAGTTACCGGCGCACCGTGACGGTCGACGGGAAGCCGTGCATCATCGAGCTCAGGCAGGATGGCGGCGACGTGTTCCTGACGATGCACGGCATCGGCACGCAGGGCATCTTCCCGACCGTGCAGCGTTGCCGCGACGTCTTCGACCTGGATGCACCCACGCGTGAGATCACCGCGGTCCTCTCCCTGGATACCGTGCTGGAGAAGCTGTTGCGAAGGAACCCCGGCGTCCGGGTGCCCGGGTGCTGGGACGGTTTCGAGCTGGCGGTAAGGGCGGTGCTCGGGCAGCAGATATCGGTGAAGGCCGCCACGACCATCGCGGGGCGCATTGTGCGGGCATACGGCGAGCCGCTGAGCGTGCCGGGCGTTTCCGGCCTGACGCACCTGTTCCCGGTGCCGGAGAGGCTCGCGCGTGCTCGTTTCAACGACGTGGGCGTCACTCGCAGCCGCGCGGCGACTCTGCGGCGTCTGGCGCAGGCGGTGGGCGACGGGTCGCTGAGCTTCGATGCGTCGCGGGATCCCGACGCGTTCCGCGAAACGCTGCTGTCCATTCCCGGTATCGGTGAGTGGACCGCCCACTACGTCGCGATGCGGGCGCTCAAGGACCCGGACGCGTTTCCAGCTGCGGACCTCGGTTTGCTGCGCGCATTCGACCAGCCCGGTCGGCAGCGCCTGAAACCGAAGGAACTCGATGAAATGTCGCAGGAGTGGCGCCCGTGGCGCGCCTACGCGGCACTATTGCTATGGGGCTCGGCGCCGGGCTCCGGAGGATGAACGATGTATTACTGCTATCTCGATACGCCGATCGGTGAACTGTTGCTCGCGGGAGATGACGACGCGCTGTGCCTGGTCAGTTTCCCGGAAGGCTCGATGCGCAGGGACCCCGATCCCGACTGGATCTACAACGAGAAGCCCTTCACGCTGGCGCGGCAGCAACTGACGGAGTACTTCGCGGGGGAACGCCGGGAGTTCGACCTGCCGCTGAAGCTCAGCGGCACCGAATTCCAGATGAGTGTGCTGCATGCGCTGCAGCATATTCCGTACGGCGAGACGACCTCGTATGCCGAGATCGCAGAGCGCATCGGCCGGCCGAAAGCCGTCCGGGCGGTGGGAGCGGCCAACGGACGCAACCCGCTACCGATCATCGTGCCGTGCCACCGGGTTATCGGCAGTCACGGCGAGCTGACGGGTTTCGGCGGCGGGCTCGACACGAAGGAAGCACTGCTGCGGCTCGAAGCCGAGCATTCGCAATTCCCCAATGTCTGATCCGGCGCCCTAGAGCCTGCGTCCCTCGAGTTTCCGTACGATGGCGGAAGGCTCGACGCCGTCGAGGACCCGGTCGTCACCCTGTAACGCAGTGAATGTCGACGCCAGCGGCAGCACGCCGGCCCAGACCGGGATGTCGTAGTCGTCTTCCTCGTCGTCGGGCATGCCGCTCGACACCTTCGCCGACGCGGCGTCGATATCGAGGCGAATCACACCCGTCATCCTGATTTCGCGCTCGTGCGGCGCCCGCAGTTCATCCCAGCGTCCCGGCATCGACTGCTCGCTGATCACGCGCAGGGCTTCGAGCCTGGCGTCGTGGTCCTCCACGAGAGTCGGCATGCCGAACACCGTCGCGGAGCGGTAGTGCATCGAAGAATTGAATGCCGAGCGCGCGAGCACGATGCCGTCCACGAGGGTCACGTTGAGGCAAACCCGGTCGCCGCGTTCCAGCAGCCGGATGACCCGCGCCTTGCGGGCACCGTGCAGATACAGGGTGTCGTCCACGCGCCCGTAGATCATCGGTACGACAACCGGTGCGCCGTCCTGGACGAATGCCACGTGGGCCACGCGTGGACGGTCGCCTTGTCGTAGTGCGCTTTCTTGCGCAGCTGGCGGACCTTGTTGAGCTTGCCGATGCCGTAACGGTCTTTCATCAATCGAGCCTCAGTGCAGGAAGCGGGGTGCGAGCGTCATCGCGATGGCGGAGACGAGCACAATACCGATCAGGTTCAGGGCAAGCCCCGCGCGCGCCATCTTCGGGATAGTGAGCAGCCCGGAACCGAAAACGATCGCGTTCGGCGGCGTCGCGACGGGCAGCATGAACGCGCAGCTTGCGGCGAGCGTCACCGGAACGGCCAGCATGATCGGGTCAAAACCGGCCTCGAGCGCGATCGCGCCAACCACCGGCAGGAATGTGTTGGTCGTTGCCGTGTTGCTGGTCAATTCGGTGAGAAAGATGATCGTCGCTGCAGTTGCGGCGACGATGACCCACAGGGGCAGGTCGCCGATCGCCTGCAGGCTGGTGCCGAGCCATTGTGCGAGCCCGGTATTCGATACGGCGCTCGCGAGCGTCAGGCCGCCGCCGAACAGGATCAGCACACCCCAGGGCAGGCGCTCCGCGTAATTCCAGCGCAGCAGCAACGGGTCCTCTTTCGAGCCGCTGGGAACGAGGAACAGGGCGATCGCGCCCGCCATGGCGATCCCCGAATCGTCCAGCGCCCCGAGCCCCGGCAGTTTTGTCAGCAGCGGCCGCGTCATCCACAGCAGCGCCATGCAGGCAAAGATGATCGCCACCCGCAGTTCCGGAACCGAGATGCTGCCCAGCTCCTCTTTCATCCGCCGGAGTTCCGCGCGCGCCTCCGACGAGGTCACGAAATCGACCTTGAACACGATTCGCGTCAATACGAGCCATGAGAGCGGCAACATCGTGAGCGCGAGCGGGATACCCACGAGCATCCAGCGTGCGAAGTCGATTTCGGTGCCGTAGGTGTCCAGCATGAAAGCCGCGAGCAGCGCGTTGGGCGCCGTGCCTACCAGCGTCATCATGCCGCCGATCGAGGCGCTGTAGGCAATGCCCAGCAACAGCGCGTACTGGAAGTCGCGCTTGCCCTTGTCCGTCAGTGTCGCCACCGAGCCATGGATGACGCCGATGATGGACACGGCGATCGGCAGCAGCATCATTGTCGTCGACGTGTTCATGACCCACATGCTGATGACCGCGCTCGCGCCCATGAAACCGCCGACGAGGGATCGCCCGTTGCCGCCGACCACCTGCAGTACGTTGAGCGCGATGCGGCGGTGCAGGTTCCAGCGCTGCATGGCAAACGCGACGATAAAACCGCCGAGGAACAGGTAGATGACCTTGTTCGAATAGGGACGTGCCGTGTCGTGGATCGATGCGATATCGAACAGCGGGAACACGACGAGTGGCAGCAGTGCCGTTACCGCGATCGGTACCGCCTCGGTGGCCCACCAGACCGCCATCAGGACGCCGACGGCCGCCGTGCGCCAGGCGGCAATGCCGAGCCCCTCCGGCGCGCCGGCCAGCAGCATGATGGCGGCGATTGCCGGGCCGAGAAACAGACCGACCCACTGGTGTGTTGCGCGCCCTTCGTGATGATCGTCGTGGGTCAAGCCGGTCTCTCCTGGTGCAATGAGCGAGACACGCGCAAAAGCCTATCGTGTTCACTCGTGCATTGCTCGCCTTCCTATACAAGATGTAGTAGCATTCCGCCGGTACCAATCCGGTACGCACGGAGATGAGATGCAGTAAGGCAGTGCAGGCCAGTCGCCATGCCGGACGCATGAATCTGTGGCGGGTGTTACGTGCTTCCTCTCAACACGTTACCCGAAGCAAGTGGCAAGTGATCGTTGCTTGCGTCCAGAGACTAAGCGACTTGAGTGTACGGGGGCAGTACCACGCGGAATTCCATCGAGACAATGACGTTTTGATCTTTCCAGCGCATTGCAACCCGCCCGAGCCATCTTCCGCTTACTGTGCCGCCCAGTTTCTGGGCGGCTTTTTTCTTGCCCGGCTGCGCTACGAGCCGGCGGGAGATACAGCATGACGATGAGCGCGATACGCGGTTTCCTTGTTTGCGCACTGGCCCTGCAGTTGATTGCGTGTGCGCCCAGCCAGCCCGACGTACCCTATCCTGCGTTCCTGCGCGTCGACGAGATCCCGGATGTCTTTATCGCCGGTCTGCCTGGCGTGCGTGCAAAAGGACTCGTCGGTGCGGACAGTGACAGCATCGGCGGCGGCTACCGGATCGACCTGCCGTCCTCATGGCAGGGCACGAGCGGCGCCTCGCCGGACAAGACGCTCGAGATATTCGTGATCGACGGTGAACTCAGTGTCGCCGACGTCGGCCTCAAGCGCGGCGGTTACGCCTACCTGCCGCCCGGGACGTTGGGCTTCAAACTCAAGTCGTCGACAGGTGCGCGGGTCCTGTATTTCCTGGACGACATCGAACCGTCTGCCGTGATCAGGACGCCGCTCATCCTGGAGAGCGGACTGATCGACTGGCAGGACACCGAAACAGCGGGAATTGCCGTGAAGGAACTGCGCGCGGACCCGGGTTCGGGCGCAAGGACCTGGCTGCAGCGGATCGAGCCTGGTGCAAAGATTCCCTGGCAGTCGTCGACCGCCAATCGCGAGGGGTACCTGGTAGTCGGCAACTACACGCACAGCGAGTGCGTCGGCAGCGAGGCCGCGACCGACGTCTATTTCCCCGGCGGCTACGTTTACCGGCCTGCGCATTCGATCAATGGCGGGCCCGAGTCGTTCGCGGCGACGACGAGCATCTGGTTTTTCCGCGAGCTGACGGATGGCGAGGAAGTCACCCACGAACGCTGCGAGGTGGCCGCAACGGGCTACTGAGGCGTCCGGGAGCCTTGCCTGCAGAAGCGCGACAGCGATCGCGGGCCATCCACCGCTCCTACGGCGCCGTCGCGGTAACGACGACGCGGCGCGGTGCGGGCCAGCCCTCGACCGTCCGCGTCGGGTCCTCCGGGTCAAGCGCGTCGGCCAGCGACTCGAACGTCATCCACTCGGTAGAGCGCTGTTCCGCGACGGTCGTGATGGCGGTGTCGATGATTTCCACGTCCCGGAACCCGGTGCGCCGCAGCCAGGTGCTCAGTTCGGCGAGCGTGGGCAACAACCAGACGTTCTTCATCCGCGCGTAGCGCTCGGCCGGCGTGCAGGCGTAGGACTCCTCGCCGGGGATGAAGATCGTTTCCAGTACCAGCTGTCCGCCGGGGCACAGTGTGCCGCGAAGCTGCCGCAGGTGATCGAGCGGCGACCGCTGGTGGTAAAGGACGCCCATCGAAAACGTCGTGTCGAAGGCATGACACGCATCCGGTAGTTCCTGCAGACGCAGCGGCAACACGGCGACCGGTGGTCGCTCCAGGTGCGCGGTAACGGCGAGGAACTGCATGACGTACAGCAGCGTCGGATCGATGCCGAGAACGGCGGCCGCCCCGGCATCCGCCATACGCAGCGCGTAATAGCCGTTGCCGCAACCGACGTCGAGCACCCGCCGCCCCTCCAGCGGCTCGATGGCTCCCGCAACACGTTGCCACTTGAGATCGCTGCGCCACTCGGCGTCGATGTGCACGCCGCCGACGTCGAAAGGACCCTTGCGCCACGGCGCGAGCTGCATCAGCAGCTCACGCCTTTTTGTGTCGCTCGTTACCGATTGCAGCCCGGCGACGGCGTCCCGCCAGCGTTCGAAGTCGCCGTGAGCGGATGCGGACATGCGCTCATCCGCGAGTGCCCGGAGCGGCTCGAGCCACTGATCCAGCTGCAGTATCCCGAGAACGCTGGCGAGGGTGGCGCTGTCCGGAATGCTCATCGGATCGCGATGATGGATACGAAGTTGAAGTAACGCAGCCACACGGCCGCGCTGCGGAAGCCGGCGCGCAACAGCCGGTCGCGGTGCTGAGCCACGGTCTCCGGGATCAGCACGTGCTCGAGCGCGGCCCGCTTGCGGCTGATCTCCAGCGCGCTGTAGTCGTTGCGCCGCTTGTGCTCGTGGTGGAGGTCGACGAGCAGAGACTCCATCGCGGGATCGGGGTCGATGACTTTTTCCGACAATACCAGCAGCCCGCCGTCATTCAGGCCTGCAGCGATGCGCCCGATCATCCTGTCACGGTCGGCCACCGGCAGGAACTGCAGTGTGTAGTTCAGCACCACCATGGAGGCATTCGAGATCTCGACATCGAGTATGTCGCCCTCGACGAGGTCGATCGTCGCGCCCTCCGGGTGCCGCCGGCACTCGCCATCAACGATGCCGCGGCAGCGCTCGATCATCGCGGGCGCATTGTCCACGGCCACGATGCGGCAGCCCGCGGCGCGTATGCCCTGGCGCATGGCCAGCGATGCGGCGCCGAGCGAGCAGCCGAGGTCGAAGCACGCGGTGCCGGCGCGGACGTAGCGCGCCGCGAGCGACCCGATGGCCTCGAGTGACGCCGCATAACCCGGGATCGAGCGCCGCAGCATGTCCGGGAACACCGCCGCGACCTCCGCGTTGAAGCGGAACGGCTCGCCCGAATCCTGCGCCTTATAAACGGTATCTTTGGCCATACATCGCCTGTTCATGGGACAATCCCGGCCGCTATGCTACGCGAACTTCACGAGGAACTCGGTATACCAGCCGACTACGGCAAGTCCGGCGGGCCGCCCGCTTTCGATGAAGCCCGCGAACTCGTGGAGGTCGGGCCGAACCTGGTCGGGCGCATGCAGCGCCTGGCGCCCAAGGCCGCGCGCCAGTGGCTGGCGATGGTCGAGGCGGCGGCCGCTGACGGCATCACCCTGCTGATCGTATCCGGGTTTCGCAGTTACGACTACCAGGCGGCGCTGATCCGCAAGAAAATCGAGGCAGGTCAATCGATTACGCAGATTCTCGAGGTCAACGCGGCGCCCGGTCACAGTGAGCACCACACCGGGCTGGCGGTTGATATCGCGACGCCGGGCTCGCGGCCGCTGACCGAGGAGTTCGAGAATTCCGACGCGTTCAGGTGGCTGGGTGAGAATGGCCATCGGTTCGGATTCACGATGTCCTATCCCCGGGATAATCCCTGGGGCATCGTCTACGAGCCGTGGCACTGGGCGATGAGTCGCTGAAAGCGGTCCATAGTGCGGGGTTGACAGGCAGGCATGCGCGGAGGGGTACTCAAGCGGTCAACGAGGGCAGACTGTAAATCTGCTGGCTATGCCTACGTAGGTTCGAATCCTACCCCCTCCACCAGTTACTTATGGCGGAGGACCCGGCGAGCAAGAGTATAGCAGGAACACGCTGCTCTGTTTCTCCGACGGCTCGCTCTGAGACGATGGCCGCGAGACACAATCTGAACCATGCGCGTAGCTGGGTTGGCAGTACGCCGAGGGGAAGACAAAAGACAGAATTCAGACATCCGGACGGTTTGACAAGTGACGACTGTCAGGATTTTTGCACGCTGGAAAAACGTGCAGGGTGAAGGTTAAAGGCCGTTTTTGCGGCCGGATTTGGCGGGTGAAGTTCAACGGCTGTCCGGCAGATAGCCGAGCTGCCTGCGAGGCTGAACGAAGACGCTTTGATTGAATTGCGGGTGTAGTTCAACGGTAGAACCTCAGCCTTCCAAGCTGATGATGTGGGTTCGATTCCCATCACCCGCTCCAGACGAAGTCTGAGAGCAGGATCGTTGCCCACATAGCTCAGGGGTAGAGCACTTCCTTGGTAAGGAAGAGGTCCCCGGTTCAATCCCGGGTGTGGGCTCCAGGCCTCTGCCGGTGGTGATTGAAAGAGTACCGTGATCCTAAATCGCGGTGTTGGAAACGCAAAGATCGACTTACGAACTTGAGATAAGCAGGAAAGACTCATGTCCAAAGAGAAGTTTGAGAGAACAAAACCGCACGTGAACGTAGGCACGATCGGTCACGTTGACCACGGCAAGACGACGCTGACGGCGGCGCTGACGAAGGTGATGG
>WOR8_10004449_pt1 | contig 26177 bp, 28 predicted proteins | sample DeeMarSeWOR38_10_FD_19890 | JGI IMG/M metagenome (IMG submission 19890) | reverse complement strand
AATTCTGAACAATATATTTCATAGCTACAGCTTCGATATTTTGGAGTTCAGAAATAGTCACTATACTTTTCATTTTGATTTCTCCGTAAATTGGTTTAAATAAAGTTGCTTAGTAATCCCAACATTTGGACCAGACACTAATGTTATCATATCCTTAGGATAAGTTATTATTTGCAAATTATAAGCATCTCTCCAAGCTCTTTTAAATTGATGAAAATCGTACACATCTGGTTCCTGCATTTGATGTTTCGTTGAATCGATTACATATAGTTTTTCTTTTTCAAAATCTATTGAATGAAGAAGTACTGCATGATTTGGTCCATTAATATTATGGGTCATCAGAAGTTGATTAAAAAAAATGATTTGCGGAATTATTATTTTAGTTCGAAAAAAAGGTACAAGTGAGTTTAGGTCTTCAAGGGTATTAGTTTTTATTGCTAATTCAGAGAATTCAACTACTTGTGATGTTGGTTCTTCCAAATTATTAGTTTTAATTTCCGAGTTAACTTCTATCACTTCATTGCTCTTAGGGATTTTTCGCAAAAATTCCTTTATATAAGTTCCACGATACGATACGAAACTCCTATTCGCAAATTCTTTCCAAACGTCAAGATCTTTGGCTAATTTAAGCTCTGGAAAGAATTCCGCCCAATAGCGAGCACTCATAGCAAAACATGCCAATAGGCATTCTGTGTCTGATGGAACAAAAAAATCACTCCATTTGAATGGAAGACTCTTTGTTTTTCCCATAAACACTTCTTCAAATCTCCAATTTAAGACATTTTTCGTAATTAACTTAAACTAAGATATTTTTTAGATCCTTCCAATCTCTTATTATCAATGAAGGGATTTTACTATCACCTTAAGACTGTAAACCCTAAAAGGTTTATGTGCAAACCCAAATATTGAATTTAACCTAATTTATAGAAAGGAATCTATCTTTTTGCAGTAATTAAATTCCATATATTAACCATCATCCCAAATTCCAAAAACTAGGGGATATTTATGCATCATTCCAAAATCTGCTTTAATTTTTATAAAATCGTCAAAAAATACTTTCTCTTTAATCCAAAATGACTTAAGCTGTAAAACATCAACAATACCTCCAAATTTCCATCTCTATTTCTTTTCAATCTATTATCAAATAAAAAATAATTAGGGGTCTTTGGCTTTAAAGCTTGAAGCCGAGATGATAAGCCATAGTTTATGGTCATCTCAAGAAAATTAGCTTGCTTTAGTCAAGTAATTTTCGGGCTAATCGGAAAAAATCCAAAAGTGATTCATATCTAAAAAAACGGAAATGTAATCCTTACCGGAAGTCATTTATCGACCTAAAAGAGAGAATCGCAGATTTTTTCCATTAGCGAGATTGCCCTAAACTGTGCATCGAGGCTTCACTACTGTAAGTTATGAAATTCACGGAATTTCACCAAAAAGGTGATTTTCAATAGAAGTTTTTGTTGGTCAACTGAGTTAAACAAGTCAAAAATTCAAGCTTATATTGGTTCATGGTGGGTTTAGGCGACGAAGCGAAGCGAGTCGCCCTTTCCTTGTCTATATAATACAAAACTTAAGATTCAGTTAGACTGAAATAGATTTAATTAATTAAATAAAAATTTTTTTAAAAAAGCAATTTTATAATTTATTTTAGTTAATCATTTAATGAAAGTTCAAAATTATATACTTATTTATGAATTATTATAATATAGATTTAAATAGACTAAAATAAAATTATTGTTCTTATGGGTTTAGAATACAATTGGGAAGATGTTAGAGCAGGAAACTGGCTTGCTAGAGAAAGAGATTGGGTTTGTATTCCTTTAGCAAAAATGCTTCAAAAAGAAGGAAAGCTCAGTATAAATTCAATTGTGAAAAAGTCAGGACTCTCGCGTCAAACCGCTTTTAACCATCTAAAGCATTTGGTAAACGACGGACTTCTAATCAGAGAAACAAAAAAAAGCAAAAGAGGAAGACCAAAGATTCTATACAGCAGAACCAAGAAACCCATCAGCATACTAAAAGAAGAAGATGCAGTAAGTTTAACTTTCAAAAAACTAAGTCAAGTTTGCAGACATCAAAAAGGTCGGAGATGTAAATGGACATTAGAAAAATGTTATTCCTCGTTTTGTCCATTAATTCTCAAATAAAAAACTTGAATTTAATACTATGTTTTAAGTCTATTTGAAATTGTATCATAAACTAATTGCACAATATTTGGTTCAATCGTGATTAAACCAGCTTCCCAACTCATGCCACCAGAGGAACTTGAAGTAAAATTTAAAGAAGAAATAACTGCGACAATTTTATCAACCACTATTAATTTTGCATGAACTGAATCATCATGAGTTATTGATACTCCTTCTTTTTCTAACTCCAAATGATATTTTTTCCTTTCCTTTTCTTTTTCTTTGTTAAAATCTTTTAATCGAGTTACTAGCTTTACAATTACTCCTTTTTTATTCATTCCTTTTAAGCCATTACTTAGATGACATCGATCAACAAATGGGTCAACAATTGAGACATCTACTTTTGCTCTCTTAATCATCTGTTTAATAAAATCACTAAGAAGGTTATCTTCAAGGAAAAAATGATTCCTTTCAGAATCTATCCCTTTTTCTTTTCTCCAATTATTGATCCAAACAAGTTGTTCATCTTGGATTCCTTGAAAATATAATCTATAATCATTTACTAATTGCACATCATTTATCCAAAATGGTTTTTCATCAGAAATTTGTTTGAGAAGTCCTCTATCAAACAATTCATCCATAGCTCGCTGAAATTGTTCATCAGTAAGACCTGCATTCATGAAAATTTTTTCTCGAGTATAGGCTTCATTAATTGAAATTGCTCTAATAATTCGACCTTTCCAGGTATCCCAATAGTAAGCCAAATTAACCACACATTATTTTCAAGATTAAATTGTTATTTTATGAGAAGCCATTTATTCATTTTTTTTATTAATATTTAAGAATCTGGAATTCTAATGTAAAATAAATAATTATTAATTGAATTTATACTATAAAATCTCGCCGTTTATTATCTAGCAAGTTCCCAAACTCTGGGATATGCTTCTTTCTTGGTTCCATTAACTGTTAATAAACCAAAATGATTTTCGTTTTCATCACTCAAACCTGAGCCATCTAAAAACTCATAAATGAATATTTTATCAACCAAAGGAGAGATAGTTTCATAAAATGAAACCAGATAGTCTGCTTGACTTTCTTCACCAGCAACATTTGAAGGTTTGCCAGTTTCAGTAACCCAAATAGGCTTAGAAGGTAGACTCTTCACAAAATTCAAAGTATCAATATTCGTATTAACGTCATCGTACAGATGAATTCCCATAATATCAAAGTAATTAACTACTTCTTCATGTGAAAAAACATCAGTTAAATAACCTGTCCAATTAAACCAGTTCGGAGACACACCAGCAAAAACAACTTTTACATCAGAATAATTCTTAATAATCAAATAAGCACTCTTTAAAAATTCAAAATATTTATCTGGATCTACATAAGCACTTGGATATTTACTTGAATTTACATTAGGTTCATTCCAAATCTCGACAGCATCAACATAACTAAACCCATCAGATAGAACAATCTTGGTTAAATTTTCATTCCATTCTTTAAGGGTGGGTTGCACTTGATCGAAAGTGTTAATGTCAATAATAGCTAACAAATCAACACCATTATCTTGGAGAATCTTGGAATAAGTCGTCATATTAGACAATAATAACCAATCAGTTCTTACACATTTTACCCTTAAATCATCAAAAAACGAAATCGTTTCATCATTATAATCCCATAAATGTAAACACACATTAACTTCCATAGGTGACTGGTTTTTTGGTCTAGGAAAATAGTAAGCAATAATTAAAACTGCAATTAAGAGCAACAAGGTACCTAGTACCCAAAGACGCTTCGTTATTGTTACCCTCTTCTAGAATATCTTTTTTATTTAATTGATTTTTTGTTTTTTGATAATCGCTTTTCTATTTCTTCCCATTTCTGCTCAGCTTTCTTCATAGCCTCAACATCATCAGAAAAAATCTCCAACAAAGCCTCCTTCTCAGAAATACCCTTAGTCTCAGCAATCTTCTTGAGTTGCAACTGAATATAGGGACTAAACTCAGTCTTAATTGGTGTCGTAATATCAGATTCATCTTTCTCATCAAGAACCTCTTGCTTAAAAAAATCCAATAAAAGCTTCAAACTCTTATAATCATCAAAACGCTCAACAAACCTGACAAGATACTGAAGCTTATCAAGTTGCTCTTTAACCTTAAGATTATCCTGAGCAATCGTATCTGTGATTAGTTTTTGCCGAGTTAAATCTTCTTGAAGCTTAGTAACAGCTTCTTTCAATGCTTCCAACTTATCCTCATCAATCTTAGATTCCTTGGATATTGAAAGAAACCTTTTGAGCTGAACAAATTTCTCCCTTAATTTAACAGTAGTTAAGTAAGTTTCATCTGATTGAGCAATAGCCTTTCCACAAAGCATCTTACCAGCAGTCAAACCAATTCCAGAATCAATCGAAGCAGACAAAAACATCTTCCTAAAACAATGAAAAGTCAACTTCTTACTATTCAAACCAATCTTAGCCTTTCTAGAAAGTCGTTTTAGCAATTTACTTAACCATTCATCAGAAATATGACTTTGATCATTAGAAGGAAACAAAAAAGGATTAGTCGAATTTTCTAAAGTAGGAAGATAAACCTTAAGCAAATCCATAGATTCTTTTGACAAAAAACCATGCGCTATCACATCTTCTTTGTTTGTCATAACCTCAAAAGATATTGGCGGTTCTTGATCAGTTAATGGAATTTGATTTTTTTTAATTGAAACAAAATCACCTATACGCAAACCTAAATCAGTAGCCATACTCAAAATAACCCGTTCCCTAAGATCAGCTACGGCAAACATTCTTCTTACGTGCTCAATAGTTAGAGGAAAATTCTGAGTAGTCTTAACAGTTTTACTAATTTTGCTTCCAGTTCTAAATCTAATTGGCATCTCATAAAATCTAAAAAGCTGTCTAATCCCCAAAGTATAGTTTCTTGCTGAATTTATTGAAAATTCTTTAAGTAAATCTGCATGGAATTTTTCTATTTCTTTCTCAAATCTCGTGGCGCGATTCTTATACTCAATCAAATTTTCTCCAGAAATCTGTGTAAGATCTTCTTTTCTCATCTGAAGAATTTCCTCAGCTGATTTACCATACCATTTTGTGAATTTTTTTATTCCAATTTTGTAGCCTTTCTTTGTCATGGGATTTGTTATAGAGTCTAAAAATTCTTGAACACTCAAATTCATTTACCACACTTCCATTTGTTTTATGTGGTATATCAAATTTTACAAAAACCGACTATTAGTTAGGTGTACACCCGCAAACCCCCCCACTTTTTTTGAGTTTACCACTTTAGATTTTTAGAATCCAACTGTTAACAAACTTAACCACCAAAAAAGGAGGGGAATAAGAATCAATGATGGAATTGAAATAGCAACAAGTATTGTGAAAAGATTTTGGTTACTCTTCAAATATTGTTTCATAATTAAGCCAAGCCCAACTGTGAGCAAACCTGTACCGCAAATTAGGAAAACAACAAACATCAGAAAAAAACCAATCTGTGTCTGATTGAAGAACCTTATCACTTCTATTGAATATACCCGATTACAGGAAACATAGCCAAAAGAGCACCTCCTAAAACCACAATGAACAAAAAAAATTTGCTATGCTTAACCTTTTGGTCTAAAGTACGATTGGGTTGTGGTCCAAAGAGTTTTTGACTAATTTTAAAATATCGACTTCCAATTCCATAGCTTCCAGTTGTGATAAAGATTGCTCCTATTATTGAAAAGAAACATGTACTAAATAACCACAATGATGAAAATTTACTCCACAAAAAAAAGTCCCCTAAACTTGAAAAAAATATGGTGGGCGGTAAGAATATTGCTAAAAATGCGATTCCCAAAATTATGATAGGGCCATAAATTAGTTCAAGATTTCTCATAACTTATTCTCTTTATTGTAATGTAATTGATTCAGGTCAAAAAACGCAGATATAGTTTCTTAATCTCAGATAATTAACTGTAAATTTCTTTATGGTATAGTAAAAGGAGAGCTATCATGAGCCCAACCCCACGAAGAAAGTCCTACAATATAATTTCCAGATTCAAGAGCAGTATTAAAAATAAAAGTCACTGTAATCTCTGAGCCAGCAGGTAATACAGCTAATGCTAAACCAGTATAATCCTTATGCTCAAACCTTGTGCGATCACCAAAATCAGTTTGCGCAACAATAGTATTATTATCATTATAAATAATCGCACTTTCAATTATACTGGTTCTACTAGTTATTGCTTTTATATCAACAGAAAGAACAAGCGGATCAGGATCAATCACTGTCACTTGTGTTATTTCAGTTCTTATGGGAAACATTGGAGCAGCAATAATAACTAATACTGAAGTAAAAATTACGGAGAAAAAGATTAAGGGTGAAATTAAAACACCAGACAGTACTGTGAACAATTTTTTATGATTTTTAAAATAATGCCTTCCAATTCCTATCATTCCAACCGTAACTAAACCTGTTCCACATAAAAGAGACAAAAATCCTAGTTGGGTTGAATGCTCCAATGACGCTAAAATATTCACTGAATCTATAGCGTCTAAATAGGAACCTATGAGTAATAGTATTAGAAAAACAATTCCAAAAATTGTGATGAATCCAAAAAGGAGTTTAGAATGTTTCATCAACAAATCCCTTTGATTTCAGCTAACTTGTTAAGTTTATAGAATATAGATATGATTTCTGAATTTCAACTCAATTTAACACATACAATAAAATCTCATAGTTTTAATTATCTCTTAATTCTTAAGAATAAAAAGCAACACCTACACTAAAAAGGATCATTAATCGTTTCTGAGAACAGTTTAGGATTTGAACCCCAGCCACAGGGGAGATATCACCCACAACCACCCCCCCCCATTTTTTTCCAATTGATAGTATATTTAAAATGAGAAAGTTCAGTAATTACTTAACTAATTAAGAGCTTGGATAAGAATTGCACCTCATTGGCTTATTTTGAGTTATAATCGGTAGATATTGAAGAGTAGGGGTTCTCCTTCTCTCGTCTCTCAGCAGTGACCTTCATTTCTTCAATGACCTCGCTGATACTATCTATTGGTTGGAGGTTTCCTAAAACGATGAAACGTGATAATAGCCTAACTTGTTCATGATGTGGATTGACCTTAATCTCAACAATTGTCATTTCTTTGTTTGTCACATAAAGTTCTATGACACAATCTTTAGGATGTTCTTGTGGAATTCCTCGGATAATTATTGCGTAATAATTGTGTTTTCCCTTTGAAAATAGACTTCCATCTGAATCAGCAATTGTCCAACTTAATGTCAAGTACTTTCTCTCCAATGCCTTTGTTCTATTAGTTAAATGTTGAAAGCTTTCCGCTTTTATGTATTTCTTGAAAAAAGCATATTGGGGGCTAATTTGAATTTTGCCAGTGTGGAAATATAACCCGTACACACATCTCTATTTTTTAAGAAAAACAGAGCGATATACTCTATTCTAAAAAATAACAAAGTTGTTGGAAAAAAATTAATGTGTTTCCAACCCCGCTATGCTTTGACCATAATAATTTAAGGAGAAAGATTCTGATTAGCGCGGATGTTTGTTAAATGCCTTAGCATTATAATGAGGATTCTTAGTACCACATGTTCCACAAAATTTCTCGGTGATATTATTAGAGTCCTTGCATTTTTCACAATGGAAGAGTAATTGTGTGCCACAATTCGTGCAGTATTTCTTCTCCATATTATCTGTTCCACATATGCATCGAACCATACTAAATAACCACAATTCTAGTATCTGCTCGTCGTTTTTAAGCTATTCTATGGTTCAGAGCTATTCATTAAAAGTTACAAATACAAAAAAAGGTCTTGATAAAGCGTATTCTTGAAAAAAATACTGTTTAGAATTCAAAGTCTTCGTTTTCATAGATCTAATCTTTTAGTTTGACTTTTCCATTTTCATTAAATGTTTTATAATCTGCTTCTTGATTTCGCCGGTTTTCCTATCAACAAGTTTTCCCTTAAGCATTAAGAAAGGGTAATCCGAGGGATGTTTATGTTTTATTGCTTTCATTCTTTTTCTTACCTAACGATTAGGTTTAAGGCTCCTGTTTTTTTGTTTTGGATTAATATTTTAGTCCAGCTTCCTTATGGTACCTCATTAAAACTCTTCTACTTCATCTTCTCTGGAAAGAGCTATATTTTGAAAAAGAATTTTTATAACGATGACATAAATGTCTAAAAAGAAAAAAAGTTTCTATTAAAAAAGAAAGAAAGATTTTTTCCAGAGAAGAAAGCCCATTTACAATTACACCAATAGTTCCTATGGACCTTTGGCGTTCCTTTAACAACGTGTTTAACAGTTTTAGAAGCGACTTTGAAGATCTTTTATTTCCTTCTCCTTGGACTAGCATTTTTCCTATTATACCACAAACAAGAACTCCTCTAGTAGATCTTGAAGATCAAGGCAAAAACTTCTTATTAAAAGCTGAGATGCCAGGATTCAAAAAAGAAGATATAGAAATTGACGTAAAGTAAGACTCTATTTCTGTCAGTGCAGAAGTAGTTTGGAGCTATGACAAGAAAGAACAAGAATATATTTGCAAAGAAAGGCAATGTAAGACTTTTTATCGGGAAATCCAGTTGCCTGAAGAAGTTGATATCGATAAAATTACAGCTGAATTATCTGATGGAGTTTAAGAGATTAATCTCCCAAAGAAGAAGCTAAAAAAGAAACGAAAAGTCAAAATAAAATAACCTTTCCTTTTTTTATAGTTAATTAACTGGGCGCTTGAATAAGTGTACTTGCTTTCTGATAATATTTTAGTGCGGTCTCTTTATATTTTGTAACGATCCTTTTTATTAATTCGAGGAAGCATATGAAGAAAACAAGAAGAAAGAAAATAAAGCGCATCGACCCTGACCTCTCCGAACAAGAGAAAGAGAGAGAAACCGGAGACATTTATGATGATAAACAGAGAGAAGAAATGTTGGATGAAGATGGAATTACTGCTGCTGAAAATGCGTTCATGCAAGGAAGAGAAATGAAACATAAGGAAATTAAAAAAGCTAAAAAAACCCTTCATGAAGATACTGTTTCAGTTGAGCTCGCTGAAAATGAATATAAAGAAGATTAATAAGGTCCGCTAAAATCTAAAAAAAAATGGCCAAGAACTAGAAGCATTTAAACCGCAAAACATCAACCATTGTTGCCATTTGCCTCACCTGACACACAGTTAAGTTAACGGAAACCTACGCCTCAAATATCCCTTCGCAAACTCACGATCAATAGATAATTCTGTACTCTTTACAATTTGACCTTCAAGCCTATCCAAAGCTAACCTGAAAGTCTGTTCCACATTCCAACCCTCACCCGAACTAAAAAACGATCCCTTCCTAGTCCTAAATTGCAATCGACAGTGAATCAACTGGTCACCCTTGAAGTTTATACCGTGCCTCTTCATATAAACAAACAGCGTACCAGACTCCAAAGTTTCTCCGTATCTACCCGCGAAAGATTCAAAATCTGCCATAATAAAGCCTCGCTGAAATTCATCAATTTCAACATCCTTAACGGAAAACTGCACCATAAGCCTTCGCAATGGTTTTTCCATCTGAGCTAAGAGTTCAAGAAAGTCTCGTTTAGTTAAAATACCCACAGGCTTTCCTTTGCTAACAACCACCAAAGAGGAAATTTCGAATTTGTGCAACTGCTCTGAAGCTTCTCGCAATTTAGTTTCGGGCAAAACAGTGATCACAGGCTTCACCATTATACCCTTTGCTGGAATACTAAAAACAGGAACTTTCTCACCCACTTTTCCACCAACAGCTTGCCTCTGTCTTGGTTGAAATATATTCTCAATAATATCATAGAAACTAACAATTCCCACAAGTTTTCCATCTCTGACTATTGGAACATGAGAGATTCCCTCACTTTTAAAAAGGCTTAATACAGCCCCTACCGATTCGTTTTCTTCTATGACAAATGGCTTCTTAGCCATTATCTCATCAACATGAGTATTACCCCATCGCTCCAATACAGCTGCATGTATAACATCCTCATCGGTAATGAACCCTAAAAGTGTCTCTCCGCTATAGACCGGAAGTTGCCTAATCTCGCTCTCAATCATCAACTTAGCGACCTTGCTAAGAGAATCATATAAAGTAACAGTAGGCGCTGACCGAGTCAAAGTCTTCACTTTAGTTTCAGAAGCATCAAGACTTGCCCGCATAATCCATCTACGAGAAATAACCCCTTTGTACTTACCTTTACTATCTAGGACCGCTAAAACAGGCGGCATCTCTTCTTTGAAACGTGATAAACAAGAAGAAAGCGTATCATTCTCATGCACTTCTAAGAAACCCTTTGAAAAAACATCTTTCACAATCTTGACCAATAGAAAAACACTTCAACACTAATTATGTTTATGGCGTAATTTAAGGTTAAAGTTTATTATTTGCACCTGTCAGTTTTTGCTGCTGAGGTTCACTTGAGCGAATTAGAAGGATCAAAACTTAAAAGAGAAAATGTTAAAGTAACTGGTCTATATCTTTGGGAAATTAAATAGTGTAGCTAGTGTAGTTCCTCTGCGGGTTCATAATCTTCTTCATCAAAAACCATTATCCATTGCCATTTCCTGCAAACAAGCTCCGCTAAAATATCATCAGAAACAGGAATTCCTGACTGATTAAAATTTTTCCGATTAATCGATATACTCCAACCATCCTTTCCAGTATAAAAAACTCTCAAAGAATAAGCATAAGAATCAGTTTTAGGTCCTATAGAAAAGTGTACCACAAGATTTCTTTTAGTTCTATTTATGGTAAAATTCATAGCTTCTTCAATTATTTCTGATGTGTTTCTAATATCAGAAATTATGTCTTGTCTGTCCTTTTCTGATATTTCAGCTTCTTTCGACCAACGGATTTTGCAATCTTCAAAAGGAAATTTGCTCGTAAAATATCACCTATTGACTAATGGGTTACTTAACATAAAAAATTACTCGAAAAAGGTATTTCTCAAATATATTTCAAAAGAGGAAAAATAAGGATTAGATTGTGCAAATTAGATTTTCTTTTTGCTATATAATTTTCCTGACAACTAAAGTAAAAGATTGAGATAAAACCCACAAACTCCCATTTTTTCTTAACAAGCATTCCTTGAATCAATCGACATTCTTTAATAGTAAAGTATTTTACTCTTATTTCACAAACTTCAAAAGTTCACCAATTTTGTGTATCTCAATTACATTACTGACATTTTTCTTAACAGTTCTAAAAGCTGCTGTAAACAGTATAGTGTCTTCTTTTTTGATTAATCCCATCGAATAGAGTTTTTTTGCAACTGCAACTACTCTTTCCGCCTCACCTCTATAGTCTATTTGAACGGGGTAAATACCAAAAACCAATTCAAGCTGCTTTGCTACGCTTTCTTGTGGAGTAACTCCTATTATTGGCTGAGAAATCTTAAAACGCGCTATCATTCTTGCTGTATAACCAGACCTTGTCAATGATACAATCTTATTAATAGACATGCTTTGACTTATTCTTTGTATAGATTTGCTTATTGTATCAGATATATCAACAAATTCACTATCATTGACATGGCTTTTTACAGAACCTTCCACATCTCTTACTACGCGGGACATCATCAAAACAGAGTCAATCGGGTAAGTACCTATCGAAGTTTCTCCTGAAAGCATTACTGCATCAGTCCCATCCAAAACAGCGTTAGCAACATCACTTACTTCTGCCCTAGTAGGAATTGGCTTATGGATCATAGACTCGAGCATATCTGTTGCCGTAATAACGGGCTTACCAACCTGATTACATTGCCTGATTAATGATTTTTGTATTAATGGAACTTTCTCTAACTCGATTTCAACACCAAGATCACCCCTAGCGATCATTATTCCACTCACAGAACCAAGTATTTTCTTAAAGTTTCTAAAACCTTCAGAATTTTCAATCTTTGCAATAATTGATCCTTTGAATCCTTTTAGGACACTCTCCAGATTATGAACATCCTCAATTCTTCTAGTGAAAGAAAGACCAATATATTCTAAATTAGATTTTATAGCAAATTTTACTAATTCTAAATCTTTTTTTGTGAGTGTAGAAACAGAAAGGTGCTTATTTGGGATATTCACTCCTTTTCCATTAGCTATTTTACCACCGACAATCGCGGATAAGTGCAAAGTTTTGTTTTCTTTCTTTACAATTCGAGTTTTAATCTTCCCGTTATCAATATAAACAATGTCTGAGACATCAACATCGGCATAAAAATCATGATTAAAACTAATTTTCTCATCACTAAAACCAACTTTAAAAACATCATGTTTTTCGACGTTTCTTTCTTGTCTTGCTTTAAGCCTAATTTCAGGTCCTTTAAGATCAAGAATTATAGGAATATCACCTATACTTCTAAGATTTTGAATGATTAGCTTATACTGATCCATATCGCCATATGCAGTATTTATCCTGGCTACATTCATTCCAGCCTCAATCATTTTTTTAATTGTTTCTTTTTGAAGACTTGATGGTCCAATTGTACAAACTATCTTGGTTTTTTTCAAAATAAATCGCTCTAAAAAGATTATACTTAATAAGAAGATAATCTGGAATTTTAAATCTACTTTACAATGTAATAGTTAGCTGTTTGATATTTAATTTAACTAAAGAATCCAACAGAATTTTTCAAAAAAATTAGGCGAATCACATGCAATAGTACCCCTATTGAGTATGGTCTAAGGATAGATGAAGAATCTAATGTGACAATTCAAAAAGCTTATATTTTTATCGATCTAAAAAAGACCTAATCTCACTTCCATATTTATAAAAGATAAAAAGGGGCTAAGAATGGAATTCTGTCCCAAATGTGGATCACGACTCATACCAAAAAAAACTAAAACTGAAAAGAAAATCACAATCAGTCTTGTATGCCGAAAGGGAGATTATACAAAAATAGAAAAAGAAATGAGCCTAATAACTCCGGTCTTAAAGAACAATAAAGATCCGAAAAAATATGTTGCGGTTGTAACCAAAAAAGAGCAAAAATTAAAGACACTCCCAACCCTAAAAATTGAATGTCCAAAATGTGGAAATAAAAAAGTATATGTTTGGCAAGTACAAACTCGAGGTTTAGATGAATCTACAACCCAATTCATGCGTTGTACAAAATGTGACCATACTTTTAGAGAATACACATAATTACTTTTTTTAATTATAAAACATAGTTACTATTCAAACAGATTCTTTTTAAAAGAATAATTGAGCTCATTCTGTCAAAATAACTAATAAATTGATTTTAATTAAAAAAGTAACCTTAAAATGGACAATAAATTAATTATGATTTGCTGGAATCTTCAGAAAGATTATTTAATAAGAGAAAAAGAGGTGATCTTTTTGCTCATCACTGTATTCATCTACTTTTTTAATATTTTTCAGTTGGCTTCAAACAGATTTGACGTTCTCAACATATGTCGCAGGTGGTTTATCACGATTAAAATATGCTTTTACACTGGGCATTAGCAATACAATTAGTAAAATCCCTGACATTACAGCTCCAACAATCCCATAACCACTAAACAAAGCAGGAATGCTAAACACAACAAATATTATTGCTAAAATTAAGGTTACATTATAAGATTGCCTAAGTCTCATATGAAGTCCAGCAGTAATTCCCAATCCGAAAAAGCCCATTAAACCATACAAGATTCCCCATAGCCAAGCAAAAGGAAAACCAGCATACCACCACCAAAAACCACCAAAGAAATAAAGCACTCCAAGCATGAGCCAAAAAAATGAAGCTATACCCATTATTACTATCGCAATAGTAGCACCTAAAGGCCTTTTTTGTTCGTTCATGATTCACTAATAGGTAAAGTTCAGTTATATATAATCTAGCATAAATCAATTTATTCCTTCTATTTTAGTGCAAAACCAAAAAACAGGTTTTATATATTCAGAATCCGAGTATAACCTATCATTTAGGCAAAAAATAATATGTTGGGGTAATTCACAAAAAATGAAAGAGGAAAAAGATAATTTAAAATTACGTACAAAAGAATATGGAAGAGAAGTTTTACCTATTCCCGATAGATCCTACACAGGATTAATAATGTATGATGCTAAAGATCCGGAAGCAAAGTTTCCTAAGACAAAACAACTCAGACCACCTAAGGGTGCTCCTAATGTGGTTTTGGTGTTAATTGACGATGTTGGATTTGGGGCATCCAGCGCTTTCGGGGGACCTTGCCAAACTCCAATCGCAGAGCGGATGGCAAGTGAGGGCTTAAGATATAACCGTTTTCACACAACAGCATTATGCTCACCAACACGAATGGCAACGCTAACTGGGAGAAATCACCACTCAGTCGGCTTTGGTGGCATAACTGAAATAGCGACCTCCGCTCCCGGGAGTAACGCGATTCGCCCAAACACTGCAGCAACAATTGCAGAGATTTTACGCTTGAATGGCTACAGCACAGCCCATTTTGGCAAATGCCACGAAGTCCCACCATGGGAAACAAGCCCCATAGGACCCTTTGACCGCTGGCCAACTGGATCTGGCTTTGAAAAATTCTATGGTTTTATAGGCGGTGATTCTCACCAATACACACCAGCTCTTTATGATGGCATAACACCAATCGAACCTCCAAATGACCCCAACTATCACTTAACTGAAGACCTCGCCGAGAGGGCAACCTCTTGGTTACGCCAACAAAGAACCTTTGCACCAGATAAACCCTTTTTCCTCTATTTCGCACCAGGCGCAACACACGCTCCCCATCACGTGCCTAAAGGGTGGATTGAAAAATATAAAGGTAAATTCGATCAAGGCTGGGATAAATTACGCGAAGAGATTCTTGCACGCCAAAAAGAGATCGGTGTAGTACCGTCTGATACTAAACTTACAAAACGTCATGCTGAGATCCCCCCTTGGGAGGAGATGAGCGATGATGAAAAGGTATTGTGTGCTCGTCAAATGGAAGTTTACGCAGCCTTTATGGAGCATACGGATGCACAAGTTGGGAAACTGGTAGAAGCACTAGAAGAGTTGAACGTCTTTGAGAATACTTTATTCTTTTATATTATCGGGGATAATGGAGCCAGTGCCGAGGGAACTCTCAACGGCACATTCAACGAAATGATTCCGCTAAACGGTTTCACCGACCTAGAAACAGTCGATTTTATGATGAAGCATTTAGACGAGTTCGGTGGACCAGAGGGTTATAATCACTATGCTGTAGGCTGGGCTCATGCGATGTGCACACCTTTTCAATGGACCAAACAGGTAGCTTCTCATTGGGGTGGAACACGTGTTGGCGCAATAGTTCATTGGCCAAAAGGTATCCAAAGCAAGAATGAAATCCGCTCTCAATTCCACCATGTAATTGATATTGCTCCCACAATCTTGGAAGTTGCAGGGTTACCACAACCAATCTTTGTTCACGGTGTTCAACAAAAACCTATGGAAGGAGAAAGTTTTGCATACACGTTTAACAATAGAGGTGCGAAAGACCGCCACACTACACAATATTTTGAGATGTTTGGCAACCGAGGCATTTACCATAAAGGATGGACTGCTGTAACAAAGCATCGAACTCCATGGGTGCTCGGAGCAGCTAAACTACCAGCTTTCGATGATGATAAATGGGAACTATACGCTCCAGATGATTGGAGCCAATCCAACGACCTATCTCAAGAAAAACCCGATTTGCTTCATGAACTACAACGACTCTGGTTGATAGAGGCAGTAAAGTATCAAGTACTTCCAATTGACGATCGTACTGCCGAAAGGTTCAACTCGGAAATTGCAGGACGACCCGAATTGATGGCTGGACGAAAAAGCATCAGATTAGATCGTAACGCTCGAAGGTTGCAGGAAAATTCTGTGCCTAACCTCAAGAACAAATCCCACTCGATAACCGCAAAAATAGTCGTACCTGAAGGCGGAGCTGACGGCGTTATTATTACACAAGGTGGGGAAAATGGAGGGTGGAGTTTATATGTTAAGGATAGCAAGCTCAAATACTGTTACAACTTCATTGGTCTAGATCGTTCATATGTTGAAAGCAAAGAGCTACTAAAGACGGGGGAACATTTGGTGCGAATTGATTTCTGCTATGATGGTGGTGGTACTGGTAAAGGTGCTGATCTAGTGTTGAAGATTGATGGAGAGAAAGTGGGCACTGGTCGCACTGAACGTTCAATTCCTTACTTGATAGCGATGGATGAAACTTTGGATGTTGGTGTTGATGCTCTTAGTTCGGTTACTGATGAATATGCAGCCCGTGGAAATGAGTTCAAAGGAGAGATAAATTGGGTGCAGATTGACTTGGGATCTGATGATCATGGTCACTTGATTAATAGCGAACATATGGCACATGTACGAATGACAAAACAATAGCCAAGGCTTTGACTAATTAAGTAGGAATAAGAATGACCATGGAAAAAGGGTCTGCTTTTGAATGGTGGATGATCTCTAACCTAGCCTTTGGAGCTGGTTTTTCCGCTTTCATTTCCTTACTTATACCTCCTTATGTTACAGGTGTGACTGGAAATTCAGCAGACGCTGGAATAGTAATGGCTATTATTAGTTTAGCAGCAGTATTAGGACCGGTTTTAGGCGGATTTGCCGATAAATACCGTGCCCATCGTGTAGTCTTAACTTTGGGTGTAGTTGGGATGGCTTTTGGCTTTTTAATGTACTCAATATCTGCTGAAGCGCAAGCCTTGCTTGCTCTTGATGCTATTGCTTTGGGTGTATCGATTGCTGCGATTAATGCTGTTGGTCCTGTTTTTATTGTAGGAGCAGGCCTGTCAAGATCCCTTCAGGCTAAACGCTTAACAGTTTTCAATTTGCTAGCTCCAATTGGTCAGGTTATTGGAGGTGCTTTGATGGCAGTTGCAGTTACCTCAGGTTTAGGTTTTAGCGAGCGCTTTTTAATTGCAGCTGGAGTAATGGTGCTTGCTTCAATAGTTACTTGGTTTTCAAGTGCTAATCCAGCTAAACGCATTATTCTAGAGGAAAATAAGCCAGAAGAACATCATGAAAAAAAGAAACGATCATTTTCAATCAAACGGATTTTGTTTTCAACTTTTGGAATGTTCCTAATTATCTTGGTTTTAAGCTCGCTTGGCAATAATGGAATTAACGCTCAGATTGCTAATATTCTTCCTAATGTTTACGGGATAGAACAAGCCACTACCTCTGCGTTGATTTCAGCAGCAGGTTTACTAAACATCGTGTTCTTCTTGATTGCTGGAGCTTGGATGGCTCGTTCAGGAGCCCTACCTGGTTTTACCGCTGGTAACATTATGCGTTTGGTTGGTTCCTCAGGAATGGCAGTTTTGGGATTAATCACTGGATCCCCAGTTTTGTTAGTAGCAGGGTTTGTTTTACTCTTTTATCAGGGTAATCCATTTGTGCGTTTGGCTCAGCCTGTTTTGGCGATTCGCTTCTCCTCTATTTCGCCTGGTCAGGCTACTGGATGGGTGATTGCTGCAGCTGCGAGCGGGTCTTTTCTTGGTTCCTTGATTGGTGGTTTTCTAGCTGATTCGGTGGGTTACAATGCTATTAACTGGATGGCAACAATTTCTATTGGATTGTCGGTTCTGCTTATCTTCGTGGTTTTGTGGACTGCAGAACGAAAAAAACGAGCCCAAGAAAAACAGCAAAAACAATTCACTACCAAGGTTTAAGTGCAACTAAGCCAGCTTTTTTTTAAAACATATAAAAAGGAATTAAAATTTAATCCAAACCAAAACCAAACCAACTAACGTTGAAAAATCATGCTAAACCCTTTTTTAAATAATTTTAAGTAAATTTGTGTATACAAAATCGAGGACATTCCCCTTTGGATACAAAAGCATCGCCAAAACACAGTTTTTCTTCATAGAGTAGAGAATATTCCAAGAATAACCGGAATATCTGATCCCGCATGAAAAAGAACAGAACCCAACACACTATCTGTCTTTTGCATAACAGCCCCAAAACCTAAACCAAGCAAAAACACCAAAACCAAAAAAACAAAGAAAACAGAAGAGTAAGACTCCCCAAGATGCGCCGACGTGAAAACCATAGCTTGAAGAAAATTGGAAACATCAAGACCTAAAAACATCTCATATTTTTTCAGAAATAATCCTCTAAATTGAATCTCCTCTTTAAAGCCATTCGCAAAAACAAAAGAGAATATCCAAGGAGCCCAAGAAACCAGATTCCCATAAGTCAAGTTTTCACCACCATATAACAACACACTAACCGGAACAGATGTGACAAGAAAAACCAAAAAGGTTACAAGACCAATAGTCAAGCCTAACCTAAGCTTTCCTTTGGTAAGAAAGATTGAACGCATGGATTGTCCAGAAACCTTCGAAAACAATATTATTATAGCAACCACTATCAATGAGGTTAGAATTTTAAAGAACACATAAAGATCCATCCGTGAGCTTGATAACCAATAAAATAATGATTGATTCAAATAAATTAAATAATCAAGAAAACTTACAAAAGAAAAAATGGAAAAGGCAGATACAATAGGAAAATACTCTTTGAAATGCTTGCTACGATATATCAGTATAGTAACAAGAAGAAAAGAAATGACTATTCCAACTTTATAGGTGGTTCTGAAATCTCCGACCAAGAATACTGGGGGAACAAAGATGGATAAACCGCAGACTAAAAAGAGAAAGAAATGCTTTATTTTATATGATCTATCTTTTTTCTCAAATTCTTCCAAATTTTATAATCTCCTTAGGGCAAATAGCCTGCAATAACTCTTGATTTGATTAATATTTATTTAATTATTATTTAATTATCAAAGTTTTAATTAAATTTGGATTTTTTCCAAAAAAATAATTAGACGCAAAAAATTGATAGACGTTACCTTTGAATCTACCTACCGGTCCAAATTGGTATTTCACCCGATTTGTATCCTTGCCAGAATGGAGATATCACCCGCAAACACACCCACTTTTTTGGCTTTGTTAAATATATGATATACCAATTAAGAGACAGATAGACTTGTACTTAAATTTAATTCAACTGTTATGTTAAAGTAGATTGACTAGACTCAATGTATTAATTGCTAGTTTTCAAATAACGTTTTTCATATCACATTCTATTTACACGCTAATTCCAAAAAAGTCCAAGTAAAGTTAGTATGCCTAGAACAATTGTAGCCAATGCTATGCCATTTCTAAGTTTTTTGCTTTCAAACTTATTAACCAAGAGCGCCGCCAGTGGAGTTGAAAAGGCGACACCTATTGACAATGGCAAAATTAGATTCCATGAAATCTTGCTTCCTACCAGCAAAAAGGTTAGAAAACCGGCTATGCTGACGAATAGTTCTGAGAATGTTTGTATCGAGACAGCAACTTTTTCGTTTATATTCATTATTATCATCCCAGTTGTTACTATTGGTCCAAAACCGCTTCCGCTGATGCCTTTGTTAAAAGATCCGTAAAGACCTAGGAAAAACAACTTAGGCCATGAAAAGGTTGCACTCAATTTTTTATTCAGCAAAAGAAAGAGCCCCAAAGCCACTATCAATAGCCCTATGTATAAGCCTAAAAAGAAATCTGATATGCCAATCGAGACTGAGGCACCGATGAAGCTACCTACTACGCCAAGTACCCCAATTACCATCGACATGTTAAAGTGTTTGCTACATAGACTGAAGTCTACATTCTTAAACTTATGATGAAAGATAGGGCTGAATAAGTTACCTATCAAGGAGCTAAATAATAGAGCTGGAACAATTTCGTGGGGAGAATACCCCATCAAGAAGAGAATCGGCGTCATTGTGAGACCAAAGCCCATGCCGAAAACTATGTCAATTAGTGCCGTTAGAAAAGCTGGAAATATTAATAAAAGGTAGGTTAATTCCACACTCATATTCAGTTTACTCCGATCGATTTCGAGAAGCTAAGAAGCCCCATAAGTAAGCGCCAATAAACATTGCAGCAATTCCCAGTAGCACAGGTAGGTTACCTGTTCCCAAACTGGCTACCGCAGAACCGGGACATTGACCTGATAAACCCCACCCTATACCGAAGATTACAGCACCGATTATCACTTTGTGGGACATCTGCCTAAGTCTTGGTTTGAAATCGCCTCCTATAAGGGGCGCTTTAATATATTTTGCAATAATGTTTATTGTAATGAAAGTGACAGCGGCTGCTCCTCCCAAGACGAATATGAGTCCAAGATCTTTCAGTTGAAGAAAGCTCAAAACAATCTCCTGTTTTGTCATTCCGCTGTAAGCCAGTCCAAAGCCAAATAAGATGCCCCCCGAAAAAACCATAATATTCTTTTTGTTCATGGCGAAATCCCCAGCAATTGAACAATGTTAGCTGTTACAATGGCAACTCCCATAAAAATAATCACTGCATATAGAGAGGTCTTGGATCTAGAAGCTAGGCCGCTGATGCCGTGTCCAGAGGTGCATCCTTGTGAAAGTCGTGTTCCAAAACCGACAAGTAGTCCGCCTAGGGCAAGCCTCCACAGCTGAACCGAGGTCGTCCAAAAACCTGTTGGTGAAAGTGTTAGTGTATGTATTAGTGCTCCTATTATTAACCCAGTTGCGAGGAACATTCTCCATTTTCTCTCTTTTATGTTTCTTTCTTTTTGAAAATGAATTCTTTTTGAGATCCAAGATAATGTGGTTGTGAAAAAACTACTCTGTGTAGCATGCAAACCAGTCGTCAAGTAAACCAAGCTTACTCCTATACCGATTATTATTCCGCCAATTAAGTATGGTTCTATTCCTAGAGGAAACATGCTAAATTCTTGACTCTTATAAAACTAAAAGTTTTCGTTTATGTTATCAGGTTTAACTCATTTCTCCAAAGGAAATCCAGATTTGGTCCATGCTTCAATTCCGCCTAGACAGTTGTAAACACGTTCAAACCCTTCCCTTAACAGTATACTCGCCCCGAAACTCGAACGATTTCCAGTTTTGCACACTACAACTATGGGTATATCGCGGGGCAGTTCATCGGTTCTTTTCTCAAGAAGGCCTAAATATATAAGTTTGGAACCTTTAATGCGACCTTCAATCCATTCATTCTCGCGTCGAACATCCAAGATTAATATTTTTTCTTCTGATTCAATCATTTTCTTTAACTTTTGAACACTAACTTGACAGACTTCAGAAATTGGAAATCCTGCCTTATACCATGCTTCTATTCCACCAGTAAGATAACCCGCAATCTTATCAAAACCTAAGCGGAACAAGCTTCGAATTGCGAAATGCAATGCTTCAAGGTTCTCTCCAACAAGTAATATCAACTGATCATAATCCACAACCCACCCTATATTTGAAAGCCTTTTTTCTGGCAAACTGTAGGACCCTTTGATGTGCCCGCTTCCGAAAGCCGGTGGGCTTCTAGTATCGATGATACAGGCTTTCTCTGCGATTTTGGCAAATTCTGATGCTTTCAACGCGTGATGTATAGGAAAATCGCCCAATATGGGTGGGCCATTAAGATTATACTTCTCCATTTGCTTGAAGTAGGGTGGAGTCTGATGTCTCTCGGCTGTTTTTCGCGCAACAAATTCCTCTTTACTGAGGTTTAGAATGGGATTCGTTGTTTTTTCAATCCCCAAGGTACTTATTTCTCTATGTCTGATTTTGCCACCACAGACTGATCCTTCACCGTGAGAAGGACAAACTATCACGTCTTCGCCAAGAGGCATAAGTCTCGTCATTATACTATCATACATCTGTGCAGCCATTATAGGAGTTTTTTTCGGTCCAAGGAAATCAGTTCTTCCCACGTCCCCAACAAAAAGGGTGTCTCCTGTGAAAACCATTACAACTTTGTCCTGAGCTTCTGTGTCGATTACTGCATAGCTTGTGCTCTCAGGAGAATGCCCAGGAGTGTATATCGCTTTAATTTTAAGTAACCCTAGCGAAACCTCCTGATTATCATTGATTATATTTCCATAAGCCCAAGGTAATCCTTGACCATGGAAGACTGCTGCTTGGGTTAGTTGGGCTAATTCTTGGGAACCAACAACGTAGTCTTCGTTTCTGTGTGTTTCGAAGATATATTTAATCTTAGCCTCCCATTTAGCTGCTGTTTCCAAGTAAATACGGCAATCTCTCCTAGGGTCTATGACTGCTGCTTCGTTTTGCGAGGCGATTATATACGAAATGTGAGAAACGATTCTTGATTTTACAGCTTGAACCAACATTTATTAACAATCCTCCGAGTTTAACTTAAGAGAATGGTAGAAGTTAATAAAAATTTATTGACAACTTTTAGAAAAACTAAAGTGGTACACTAATTTTCTATTTTTTGAATTTCGAATCTTGGGAAAGTTAGTGGAATTTTCTAATTTCTAAATTTTTAACTAGAAGAAAAAGTACCAGAAAAAATTGGTAGAAATAAAAAATTAGAAAGCATGACATTTCATTTTAGAGCAACATGCAAAGGCTGTTAATATAATAATCCAGAATTGTGTCGCCTTCATTATATTCTACAAAGCGAATGGGATATACCGGGCTTAACATATGATAAACTTAGAGCACTTAGTATAAGCAATTCTCAAATAGCATTAGATCTATTTGAAAAAATCAAAAATCTGGATAATTTAATTTTAGATGAATTTGTAACTTGAACAATTTTTCCCCAAAATTTTTAATATTAATTTTTTCTGCCAAAACAAATAAAATCAAATTATCATTCAAAACCAAACCTTTTCTCAGTTTATCAACACCTACCTTTATAAGCCACACCACAAACAACACAAACATCATGTAAGATGCGATTTTTGCATGCAACTAATTCAAGAGGAGATGATATAATAAATGTACGATAACAGAGAAATACACCAAGCAGTCTGTGCTGATTGCAAAGAAGAATGCACCGTTCCATTCAAACCCGACCAAAACAGACCAGTTTACTGCAGAGAATGCTACCAAAAAAGACGCCCCCCCAGAAGATACTAAAATCCTATATATTATTGGTTAGAGGGTTTGCCCCTTTTTAATAACACAAATTTTTTTTAACTTTAGATCATAGGTAATTTTTTTTCTGTTTTTATTGGAAAAGTTTGTAGAAAAAAGTATGCAATAATTTCCTGCTAAACAGCTAGAGTTTGTTGATAAAAAAACAAAAACTCTCAACCAGCCTTAAATACAGGACTGTGAATAAAATATGTTGTAATCAGATAGAATTTTCTATAATACTGTTTCAGAAATACTTCGCTTTTTCTATTTTATTGCAAATTAACACTTTAATGGAGGTTAATATATGGAAATAACATCAGGAACTCTTTATGCAGTTGAAGCTGGCATAAGATCAAAACTTGTGGCTATGGGAGCTACTTCTATAGAAAAAGCTGCAACATGTCAACAAGCCCACTTTAGCATAAAGGAAGTAAACTGGATAGATTATATCGCTGGAGGCATGTTTGCTGAAATAAAGAAGACAGGAGACGGGCAATTTTATGTTCCAATATACCGTTAAACTTGGAGTAAGAAAATGAATCTTCAACTACTTATAACTAAAAAAGTAATAAAACATTACAATACCAGAACTAAGACTAAGCATCTATTTGCAGTAATAGACCTAGACAAATCAAAACAGTACCCTCAAAACTTTGTAACCATACTACCCAGAAACATTAAAGCAATGGTAAAGCCAGCCAATGTCTTTGAAGAAATGTTTGGTAACAAAAGCTTAGAGATGGCAGAGCAACTCTTGGAAAAAGCACTCACAAAAAGACCCAACTCGGAAACAACTCAAGCAATTAGAGAAAGACTAAAACTACTTGATCCTGAATTAAACAATAAAACCAATTGCCAGAATTGTGGAAAATTCATTAAGCGAAATAAACAAAGATTCAGACCCTACAAATTCTGCTATGAATGTCATATAAAAGGGTATTAAAAAAATTGAGTATTTAGCCTATTTTCCTTTTTTTGGTTGATAATCTTTACTATGAAATAGTGGACTTGAAATTATTAGATCAGCGGTTGCTCTGTTGCAAGCTGTAGGTACATTATAAACTACAGCCATCCTAAGAAGTGCTTTAACATCAACATCGTGAGGTTGACTCATTAGCGGATCCCAAAAGAAAATCAAGTAATCAAGTTTATCATTTGCTATTAGAGCACCAAGTTCCATATCTCCTCCAAATGGACCACTCTTCAAAAGGTTAATGCATAACCCTGTCCGTTCGATCACAATTTTTCCTGTTGTACCTGTAGCATATAGATCATGAAGTGATAGTGTTCCTCTATTAAAGTATGCCCACTCTGAAAGATCCTCTTTCCTACTGTCATGAGCTACGAGTGCAATAGTTTTTTTCCGTTTCAAATTATCACCATAAATTAATAAATTAGATGTTGGGAAGCTATCTTCACATAACACTCAACTCTATAAGCTTTTTGATTCCGAGCTAGAATTAGCTATAACAATTACTTCTAAGTGTCCTTCTAAGCTAAATGATATAACAAAACTAAATATCAGTCAGATCTGCTTTCGCTTAATAGATCTTTTTATTTTATCTGCAATTGAATAACAATTGTACATAAATGGAACTATATAGACTAGTAAGTAGATAGAAACGATTTATTCTGGTAATTCTTCAAAGTCTTCGTTCTCGTAGATGTAATCTTTTAGTTTGACTTTTCCATTTTTAGTAACTGCTTTATAATCTGCTTTGCAGATGGGGCAAGTGACCACTTCCCCTTCGTCTGGAGAGATCTCAATTTTAAATGTGTTTCCGCAGTTCATGCATTTCAAAATCATGATCTTCGCTGCTAATGTCTATGTATTCTGCGGTTTTTTTATACTATTGGTTGTTTTATTGCAAGAAATGATGAATCAGCAATTATAGGGTTTGGAAGAAATGGTGTATAAAAAGAAAATGAAAACGTAGGCATAAAAAATCTATAGAAACACATAAGGGAGATATTACAAGGTAAAATAACAGAATACCCAATTTTCTTTTCTTATTTTCAGTGTTTGATATTTAATTTAACTAAAGAATCCAACAGAATTTTTCAGAAAAATTTTTTCAATATAAAAAGTTGGAAAAAGTACCAGTGTTCTTTGTAATGGGCCGGTGGGGATTTGTATCCTTGCCAGAGTGGAGATATCACCCGCAACCACCCCCCATTTTTTGGTTTAAATGTTTTCAAAAATCACCTAATTTGATTATAAAAAAGTTTGAAGTTGAGGAATTACTAACTTGGTTTCATATAGCCTCTCCTCACAAAATGGGAATAAGACTTTGCATGATGCAGAACTATGATATAGCTTAAAAGCATGAAAAGATCAATTTCAGAATGATGGATATCTACATAATAGGAATTTTTACTTATCGTCTCACTTCGATAACATCGGGCAATAATCTTATTCCCTTTTGATAAAATCTCATAATCCCTCTTCTCCCGATTTCCATTAATTGTTGCAATAACTTCACCTGCAAGATTTTCCAAAACCCAATCAGAACTCCAAGTCTTATGCTTTTCCCTTACAATGCCTTCAAGTCCAGTCTTAGAATTATGGATCTCCCATGTTCGAACAGGTCTTTGTTCCCACATCCACACTTTAGGTGGAGGATACTCATGAATCTCTCCTAGCAAGGTTTTATCAACAGATAAAATTCGAACATCAGTTGCTTTAGCTTCAGGCTTACCAAAAGTAGGTTTATGTTTTGGTGGTTTCCAAGTGTGTCTATGTTCAAAATAAGCAAGAAGTTCACCGTCTCTACCCATAATACTACCAGTATCTTTGAAATTCTCCAATTTTGAATTCATTATAAACTGGGTTCTGCCACCAAGAAAATCCGCATCCAATTGTTCTCTCTTAAAACCAATACTCATTCCACATTTAGGACAGTAGTTTGCATTACCAGATAATTCAGTTCCGCACTTACAACAAAATGGCAATAATTTTTCCCTTAAAGAGTTGGTATTATTCTTCAAATATAAAATATTCTTGCTGGCATCTATATTCCCGCCAGAGTGGAGATATCACCCGCAACCACCCTCCATTTTTTTGCAAAGTTATAATTTTATTGCTCTAGAAAGTGACTAAAAACAAACTGATTAATTATCAA